>OMEQ01000384.1_pt1 | contig 31173 bp, 25 predicted proteins | sample 1645451 | NCBI WGS metagenome assembly OMEQ01 (sample SAMEA103958142, study PRJEB25191) | human gut metagenome | biome: human-associated habitat [ENVO:00009003]; feature: intestine environment [ENVO:2100002]; material: feces | place: Germany | collected 2013/2015
CTTTGGTATGTTTTTCGGGATTATTCGCGTTTACACAGTTGTTTTTTCAGACCCTGATTTTCTGTCATTTGGAAAGTGATATTTTTTCCGGTTCGCTGATGTATTTTCCGTTGGTTGCATCTGCGTCGCTCATTGCCGCACAGATCTCTATTTCATCCGGACTTACCGGTCTGATATATACGGTTCCGTCGGAATCAGTGTTTGTAAGACGGCAATGCTTTTTGGCTATTCCAGAAATATCGGCGTCATTTGTGGAGACCTCCGGAAGTGTGGAATAGTACAGCTCAAAATCTGCCTCGTCAGATGGGATACCGAAATCGGTCCAAGTGTTGTACATGCTTTCTCTGTCCACAACGACCTTGAATTTCTTCTTGCGCTGGCGGCCGACATAATACTTGAATTTTATCTCGTCAGACGAGCTTATCTCAGAAATCACCTTGACCGGACCTCCGGCTCTTCCCTCGATAAGCCCAAGCGCAACGCCGGTTTTACCGGTCGGTGCGAACAGATCTTCAGGATCAGGCTTGATTCCTCTGTCCATCTGGACTCCATATGCTTCCTCGGTTCCCAGCGGGGGATAGAGCTCAAAGAAGTCCTCGGCTTTGCCTTGTTTGTTTATCTCTGAAACTATCTTTTCAATATGGCGGTCGAAGCATTTCTTTACGAGCGGCGAACGGCTGGAATTGCCCGCAAGGAAAATGTGTATCTTTTCGGCTCCCAGGGAGGATTCGCCCTTGAATGTGAGCTTCAGAGCCTCAAAGAAATTCACAACGCCGCGGTCGATCCTGTCCTCAAGTATCTTGTAAAGGTCAACATGGATATTCTCGTCAGGTTTTTCAATGTACAGCTTCTGACCCGGCTGACGTCTGCCATTCTTGTCATATAGGTCAACGCTGATGTAGCCGTCCCTGATTATGCCGCATTCATCCGTCTGAGTCTTAACAGCATCGGCGTCATGTTTAAGACGCCACATCCTGGCAGCGTTCCACGAGGCTCCCCAGTCGTAACCAATAGATTTTTCACTGTAGCCGCAGCGCTGCATTTCAACTGCAAATATACTATCTATTATTTCAAACGTTTCTGCTTCAGCTTGCCCGGATATTTCAAGATAAAGCGAGATAAGGGTCTGAATGTCATTTTTTGTTAGCTTGACAATCGAGGGATCCTTTCTGTTTTGCACTGTTTCAATGGCATAATGGTAAAGATCACCTGGACTAGGGATATGCTCCTGAACCATCTTCCCGCCTATTTCGATATCCTGCTTGGAAGTATATCCAATGTCAGACTGCTCTTCAAGTGAATTTTCCTCCAGCTTGGACGCAAGCGGCTGTTCTCCCGCTCTGACGTTATAACCAGCGTGATATGGACAGGTATATTCCTTTTCGGTGGTAGCTTTCTGCTCCCATACCGGTCTGAGTGCCTCCATAAGCTGCTTGGTGTTACGCTTTGCCTCCTGGGAGGTGGATATCAGCACCTCGCTGCCGGGGAAATCCTCGCACTCAGTAGGCTTGAAGAATGAGAACCCCACAGAGTCTTCCTGCTTCGGATCTGGCAGGAGACTGTCCTTGTTTGCCTTGAATACCTCATAAGCCATGAGCTCCAGCAGATTTTCGCCGCCTAGATACTGGTCGCCCTCAGCGCCGAAATGATTGATAACGTAATCGTATCTGCGCTCCTCGCGGGTATCTGCGGCTCCGCGCCATACGCCAAAATCGAAATCGGTAGTGCCGCCGCCGAAATCGAATATTCCGTAGAAGGTCTTGTCGTCCTCGTCCTCCGGGTCGAAACCATAGGATTTCAGAGCGCATATCGCATATGCCGCCGGCTCCGTTATTCCCTGAGTTACGCGGAACTTATCCATTGAATCCTTGTCGCTCAGGACTGCGTCAGGCAGGGATTTTTTCAATCCGCGCTCAAAGCTGTTCAGCAGTTTCGCCTTGACTGCCTTCTCATAGGAAACCGGGAACGACAGCGCGTAATTAAGGAATATCCCGTTTCGCATATTGTTGATGTAAAGACCGAGATAATACGCGTATATCTCCACAGGATCAAGGTCGCCGTCCTTGATTTCAAGGTAGGGCGGGAGAATATGCTCATGTCCATTTTTATCCACGATCTTAAGCTGCTTGTATCGGCTGCTGTCGCCGCACCACTGCTTGATGTCGTAGAAGAACGAGTAGAAATCATCGCTGGTTTCGCTGTTTTTAAGGCTGCTGTAAGCCTTGTGAGAAACGGTGAGGTCCTCAAGGCTTGTAAGCGGTCTGCCCTCGTCGGAAGCGTAATCCTTCATGAACGATTCCATGTTGATGAACTCGATGACGGTAGGGTTTTCGTAGTCGGAGGCTTTCACCTTCTTGCTGAGCTGACCCATTCCCACGCGGTGGAGCTTTATCGCGTCGCTGCCGTCCTGGAAGGAAACTATCGTACTTTTCGTGCCGAAATCTATTCCGACAAGACCATCTGGTCGGATATCCGCAAGCGGGTTTCTTGCGACCAGCTTCTCTGCAAGTGGAACCTCCACACCGTCGGATCTTCCGACGCTCCACAGCTCCCAGTGACCGAGGTTTACGTCCTCTACGCACTTTCTGTCGTAGCGCTCGATGCCTGCGCGGTGCTCGTCGGCGGTCAGCACGTCCTCAATAAGGGAATCAAGATTTTCGCCGGAATATGGAGTTTTGGCAAGATATTTTTCGATTTCGGCTCTGGGGATACCCAAAGCTTTATTGCGCCCGGAGATTATCTTGTCACTGTCGGCGGGCTTGAACATTGCCAGGATATTTGGTTCTTCAAGCTGCCAGCCATTTCGGGCTATTGTCTGAGCGAATTCAATTTTGGACATGAAGGCAGAGGGAATTTTTAAGTGGTCGTTGTTGGCATCAGCCCACCCATATACACGCCCACTGGTTGTTTCAATACAACCAACATCACAACAAATATAATGTCTTGAGTTATTTCCCTTTGTGAAATCATTAGCAATAAACGGGCAATCGCTTTTATTGTCATAATACAGATACTTTGCCTGTTCACTGTTCAGCCTTTTTGTTGGCAGGTTCCAATAACTTGCCAGCCATCTGTCTGTCGGAAACGTATCTTTTTCAGGGTCGCCGATAAGCATTTCATACTCTGGCACATAATATCCCTTATTAAACTTTATCCAGAGATGATTTTCCATCTCGGATAAGAGAATATCTGTAGCCACAGGCTCTGCGGCTGCTAGTACTGCTTCTTCAAGCCTGTTTCCGGTCAGCCGGACTTTTTCGATCGTCTGCGTATCCATCAGCGGTTTTTCCTTTCCTCGTCCTCTTTGAGTTTTTGCTGAAAATGCTGTGCAAGCTTGGTCTGACCGTCAGCAGGCATATGAGCTGGTCTGACCTGCTCAACGGGCTTTTCCGCTGCGCTTATTCCTGAATCTTTGCGGCTTTTTTCAGGGCTGTTCTTATCTTCGCTTTCTTTTGGAGCTTTGGTTTTCTTGGGCTTCTCCGGAGAAGGCAGATATTTTTCCGAGTTCGGGAATACCGCTTTCAGTTCCGCCGTTCTGTCCTGCGGGAAATAAACAGAATAATCCGCAATGACGTACCCCGGTTCATTTTTGACCAGGATACGCCTGCGGATATTCGCCTGTTTCAATGCTTCCGCGATGGTCTGCGGAGTCCACACGCTCTGCTCCGGACTGCACTTTGTCCCTGAGAGCCTTTCGGGTATCTCAGGGAGCTCATCGTAAATAATGCAGAAATCCACAGCAGTGCCGCTTTCGTAGCTCACTGCATTGATCCATTCCTCCCAGAAGCCGCCGTCGAACTTCCGGGAGGTCTCGCCATTGAATCTGATACACTCGCTTCTGCCGTTTTCGTAAAGAACGGTGGTTATTTCACCATCGAGCTTAACGAAAAGGCAGCTGCAAAGCCTTGTGTTATTTTTGCTGCTCAAAATATGATCTCCTTAATAGACCTTTAGGTCTGATAATTCCTGCTTCATGTCGCAGATTCTGTCCATGATGTCGTCCTTGGACATTTCTGGTTCAAGTCTGCTGAACGCCTCGGACATGGCAGAGCTTACCTTGGAGGATTCATCCATCTTTGTCTTGCCGTGGAGGAATTCGCTTACCTTGTTCGGTTCGATGCCTGCTGTCTTGGTCTCCTTGAGTATCTCAACGATCTCGTTTCCGCTTAGCTTCAGCTTTGCAGCATCAAGCAGCATCTCCGGAGTTATGCTGTCCTTTTCAAGACCGAGCTTTTCTGTAGTGGCGTCAAGGTATAGCTTGGAGCCGATGGCCGAATACGCCGCCTTTTCCTCTTCGGTGAGCTTTTTCTTCTTTTCTTCATCGACCTTTACCTCATCGTGAAGATACTTGATGTATGCCTCGGTGGATTCGAAATCTTCTGGTTTCTTGCCAGCCTGTTCAGCCTTCATGCCGAGTTCATCGGGGTCGTCCTTTTCTTTCTGCTTGAGTCCGAGCGCCTCTGCTATGGCTCCGACGATTGCACCGACAACGTTGATAATAATTCTGAGCGGGTCGATCTTCGGGAAGAGGATCGGTCCCTTCGTAATAATGGTATTTGCAAAATTACTGATAGCTGTTGCCGCTGTCGAAAGCGCACCGCCAATTGCGCTGCATACTTTGGATATTCCGTTGCAAATTGCATGACCGATACCAGAAAGAGCTGAACCGATTGCGCTAAATAATCCCATGATAATTCCTCCTGTGTTTACATTCTGTGATGTTATTTGTTTTGCGATTTCTGTTTTGCCGCCTTGAATTTCTCGGCTGATATGCTGTCTTTTAGTTTGCCTTTGATTACTTCTTGCTCAAGCTTGTCAAGGTATTCCTGAATTTCTTCCCAGTCCTTAGGCTTGGATTCCGTATTAAAAAAATTAAATAAGCCCATATCACACTCCTCTGTTCGGATCAGGCGTAAGCATATTCTGCACCTGGAAACGCTTTTGACCGGTCAGTTTCTCACCCGACAGTATGATATCCATAAGCTCCGGGACAAGTTCCGGAGCTTCCGAAATGCAGTAGTTCCTGATGAAATATTTTGTTATCAGCTTGTTGAGCATATCGCGGCCAAGCAGATTATCCGCTTCCATGAGCGTTCTGAGCTGCTGGTCTGCGGAGATTCTATTGTCGGCGTACGCTTTGAACACCATTTTTACGCACCCCGATGAGCATAGCTTGTGGAGCATTTTAGCCTGCTCGATGGTTGGCTCTTCGCTGAAAAGCTCAGTGCCGCGGAGTGCCCCGTTCCTGTATGTGTGGCAGTAGTAACCCATCGCAGCGTCCACAAGTTCCTCGTCGCCGGGAGCCTTCCGCGATGTATCGAACGTCTGCTTTATATGAACCTGCAGCGCCTTTTCGGTTCCGGTGGAGAAGAATATCGCACGTCCGGCTTCAAGGTTCGATAGGAACTCTTTCTGATCCTTGTCGAGCATTACCGTATTTCCGATTGAGTCCTTGTCGTCCTCGGCGAATATGCGGTGGATTATCTTCGTATTGGTGTTCTTGAGTACCTCCGGTGTCATTTTGTTTGGTATCTGGTCGGCTATGATGAGAGATTCGCCGTATTTGCGGATCTCCGCAAGCATATCCGCGAACATCTCAACACCGTGGCGCTTGTTCGGTGGATCTCCGGGCATATACTTGGCAAGGAGCCTGTGGGCTTCCTCGACAAGTGTTATATGCCTGAACGTTCCGTCCTTTATGTACTTTTCCTTGATTGCCGCCATAAGATTTATCAGCACAAATCCCATGATGAGCGATTTTTCACTGCCGCTGCGAATCTCCTCTAATTCAAGCACTACGCGGTGATTCAGTATCTCCTCAAAATCAATGGAGTGCTGTGTGTTAAGCATAAATCCCTTGCTTCCGACAAGAAGTCCCATAAGACGCGCGCGTATGGAGCCGATGTAGTCGTTTTTCAGCCTGTCGTCAAAACCCTGTTCGTTGACTACTACTGTGGTTTTATTTATAAGATCTTCAAGCGTTGGGAATGCATTTATACCCGGAGCGAACGGGTCGTCAAACTGCGAGTTCGAGTTGTCCGAGATATCCCAGCCGTAGTCCTCGTAGCACTTGTATATCGCCGTTTCGATTATCTGGGGTATTGCCGCCTCCATATCGAAGGAGGCTTCAATGCAGGCTTTTATCATGTCAACTCTTGAGGTGATATTTTCGTGCCGCATGAACACGAACGGATTCATGAAGAAAGGCGCCGCATCGTTCTTGCCGAGGGTAAACACCAGCATATCGCTGTAGTTTTCCCTGAGTATGCGGTATTCCGTCTTTGCAGGCTCGATGACAAGGAACGGAATGTCCGCCGCCTGGAGTATCTTCTGGCAGGTGGTGGTTTTGCCGCTTCCGGTAACTCCCGCGATGAATATATGTTTGTCAAGAACGCGCTTGTCTAGGTACACGCTGTTGTTCAGCAGGTTTCCGCTCTGAACAAGGTTTCCAAGCTCGATACGCTCAGATTCCGGTATTTCGCTGCCTGCGTTCAGCCCGAATTCAACTTCGCGGCGCAGGCACATGCCGACGACCTCTTTCTGAGGAAGTCCGGCAATTACGCCGAGTTCGTTCGTGGTTATCCAGTTGCCGAGGCAGGCTTCGCCGGATTTGCTTATCACCTGCGACATCGCAGAGTGTGCAAGCTGTTCATTCTCGCAGGATATCCTGCTTAGCGAGCCATGCGGAAGCTGGAAGTTCTTTATTGCAGTCTCAGCCGACTTGCTCATTTTAACAGGCTTCAGCGGAACGCGGTTTCCGGTTTCGCCGGCGTACAATGCAACCGCAGTATTCTTGAGTTTCTGCAGGCTCGCCGGATTGTCGGCGAACAGCGCAATGGTGGAAACGAACGCGCCCTTGCCCTTTCCGTAGTCTATCCTCGGGAATATGATTTCGTCCAGGTACTTTATCCAGTCCTGCACCTTGCGGTCGAGGAATTCCTTTGAAAGCGCTTCAGAATGACTGGTGCTCTTGTTTGTACCCTCCTGAATGGAATCGCTTGTAGATTTGGAATCGTTAGTTCCTTTAGTGTCTGATTTGGAACAGCTTTTTCCGTTGGTTTCCGAATGACCGGTATTGGAGCCTTCGCTGCCGTTCTGGCTGGTACCGTTTGAACTGGTGCCGGAGGAAGAGCCTGTCGATGAACTGGTTCCTCTTGAGGTGCTTTTGCTTGTTCCGGTGCTTTCTGAAACGCTTTCGTTAGTTCCGTTTGAAATGGCTACCGAAACGCTTGTGCCGGTGCTATTTGATGTACCTCTGGAAACGCTCTTTGATTCGCCGGAGGATGAGCCGTCACTGGTCTGTATATTTGTCTTGGAAAGCGGCGACAGCTTGGAATACAGCGAATACATATCCGACTGAATATCAAGGATATCCGACAAGCTGAGCGGTTTTGCTACCGTCATGAAAACAAACCTGTCGCCGAGCATAACATCGACAAGTCGGTCTGTACCCTGAAATTTTTCGTCGTCCTTGTTGGAACCGGGAACTCCTTCCAGCATGCCGGAGCACTTCATATTTGAAATGCAGTCGATTATCGAACGCTTTGTATCCGGGTCTACCTCTGAAACTTTGCTTCCGCGGAAATTACCCTGAATACTGCGCTTTAGTATGGATTTCCCGATATCGGCGATACTCAGCGTCATATCGGCATTATCGTCCGACATATCCTTTGAAATACCGTAGTAGAAATTAACTCCGTTTTCATCTCCTATTATCATGAAAAGGAAGTTAATGCCTTCTATTTTCATTGATGACAGGACGTTTTCGAGCGCTTCACGCTGAGGTGCGTCCTTATCGGAGCATATTTCGTCCACCCGGAAAAGGCAGAGGTCTCTCGGTGAAAGCTCGATGTCCTTGTCGTATTTGAACCTGTTGGTTTCAGCAAGGTACATTATATCCGGATCGGTAAGGAAGTCAATGGTGAAGTCGTTTTTACTGCTCATTGATGGTTCTCCTTTATTTCAATTTAGCTTTGACGGGTTTTGTCAGTAATTCAAGTGTTCCGTTGTCCTCGGTTCCTGCCGCGTATTCGATTTCATCAGGGGAAACTGCGCGCAGGAAAATAAACTTGTCCGGGAACAGTTCGTCAAGGTGCAGACGGAGCACCTCGGTTTTTTCCTCTGGAAGCTTCTGAGTGGACGCCTCGGGCAGCGTGGTGTAATTTACGCAGAATGTTTCCTCGTCCGCCGGGAGGTATTTCTGCCATACTCCGTATTCCGAGCCGCTTGAAATAACGGTACGGAGGGTGCCTTTGCGTATTCGTCCGACAAAGTAGCGGAATTTTGTTTCGCCGCTTTCAGTTTCGTTTTTGGATATCACCTTTATGGTTCCACCCTTACGGCAGTCTGCAAGTCCGAATGCAACGCCGGTCTTTCCGGTCGGAGCGGCGATATCATCGGAAATTTCAAGCCCCATTTCTTTCAGCTTTGCCTTTGATTCGGCGCTGCCGAGCGGTGGGAACAGTTCGTACCAGGAATCAGCGCCGCGTTTTTTCCTGGTATCCTTTCCGATGTATTCATCAAATGCTTCCCTGACAAGCGGGGAAAGGCAGGAGTTACCTGCGAGGAGAATGTTTATCTTATCAGCGGTCTGCATTTTGTCAAGCTTGAATACCAGTTTCAGCGATTCAAAGAAGTTTGAAACTCCCTGCTGAATGCGCTTTTTAAGATACTCGTCAAGCTTGTCCGTGTTGACTTTAAGAGTTTCACCAGGCTTTTTGCTCCCATCCTCTGAGAACAGATCCACCTTTATGCACTGATTCTTTCTGATTTCCTCGTCGCCGTCGGTTTTCTCCCAGAGCGGGCGGAGCGCCTCGGCAGTCTGGCGGAGGTTTGCCGCTGCTTCCTGCGAGCTGTTTACGATTATCTCATCGCCCGTGAATCTGTCGCATTCGGGAGGGCGCCTGAAATGGAACGACTTTTCAGCGCATACAGTAAGGTTGTCCTTCAGGACGGAATAAGCCATCTCAAGCAGCAGATTTTCGCCGCCGAGGTACCTGTCGCCGCCTGCGCCGAAATGCTCGATAACATAGTCGTAGCGCATATTACTGTCATCTGCTCCGCTCCAGATCCCGAAATCGAAATCGGTCGTACCGCCGCCGAAGTCGAATACCCCGAAGTAGAAATTCTCGCCCTCGTCAGGGTCGAAGCCGTACTGTTTCAGGGCGCAGACAGCGTATGCGGCGGGCTCGCTGATGCCCATGTCTATATGGAACAGTTTCATTAGCTCAGGGTCAGACAGTATTTCATCAGGCAGGGACTTCTTTATGCCCCTTTCAAAGCTTGCTTTCAGCTTGTCCTTCAGTTCCTTGTCGAATGTCACCGGGAATGACAGCATATATTCAAGGTAGATGCCGTTATACATATTGTTTATGTACAGACCGAGATAGTAAGCGTAGATCTCGATAGGGTCAAACGAATTCTCACCGTAAATATAAGGCTTGAGAAGGCTCTCTCTGCCTTTTTTATCCTTCAGCTTTACACTGTGTTCTTTGTCGGCACACCATTGCTTAAGCTCGGAGAAAAAGGCGCAGTAGTCGCTGCTGCTTCCGTTGATCAGTTGATTCTGCGCGGTGTGGGATATGGTGAGATCCTCCCACTTTGTGTGCGGTCTGCCGTTTTCCGCGGAGTAATCCCTGAGGAATGAATTGAGGTCGATGAACTCCATTACGGTAGGATTTTCGTAGTGTTTTGAATTGACCTGCTTGCGGAGCTTTCCGATTCCGACGCGCATCGGGAATGCCTTTTTGCTGCCGTCCTTGCAGACGACGATCGTGCTTTTTGTTCCGAAGTCTATCGCTATGACGCCGTTGCTGCGGACATCTGAGGCTGGGTTCCGTGCAGTGATCGGCGTTTTAAGCTGGGCGATTACGCCGTTTTTTACGCTGTTGTTCCACAACTCCCAGTGACCGCGGTTGATATCGGTCAGAAGCTTTTCGTCATACGGCTCAAGGTCGCAGCGGATATAGTCGGAGTTCAGGTACAGCTCGGATATTTTCTCAGGCGATATGATAAACTCGTTTACAGGTGTGTTTGTCAGGACCTTTTCCATGACTTCTCTGTATCTGTTCACTAACTCTATGTAAGACGGCTGCTCGTTTTCCTTAGTACATTTGATGATGCCTGCAAGCATATTGCGGTATTCCTGATTCAATGATTCGGGAACAAAGCCATATGCTGAAACGGCAGTAAATATATCGAGCGTTAGGGATGAATATATAGGATACAGCAAAGCGTTCCCCGAGGATTGCTTTTGCGAGCTGGAAAGTGTGTTACCCAAGGATTGCTTCTGTAAGCTGGAAAGTGCGTGCAAAGATGATAATGCAATCATGGCACTCACAGCATTCATGGCATTCGTGGTGCTGTTGGAAATATCCTTTTGAATATCTGAAGGGTAGATCGTTGCATGGGTGTTGATATTCATATAGGAAATCTTGTTGTTCTTGCAAAGCATGTGAGTTATCTCAGGCGACTTGGCTCTGGCTGTTTCAATCACATCATGAAGGATGTCAATTATCTGATCAGCTTCTTCTTCGTACATCATTCTGCCTGATATGCCGTCAAAAGTAAGAAATCTGGATTTAGGAGTATTATATTCTTTAAGTAAGGGTTGAATATAATACTCAAAATTATCAGGGTGAGGTAATATCGCATTCATTGACGGAATAAATATCAGTTTCTTTTCAACATCTGCGAGATAGCCATTCTTCTGCGACAGCTTGTTCAACTCGTTATATAAAGAACTGAGTTTCCGTTCAACAAACGCATTAGCCGCTTCTTTCTGAATTACGTTAAGCTTGGGATCTTTTTTTGAAATTGATATCTGTTTTATAGTTTTTGTAGCGGCTTGTTCCATTATTTATCTCCTTTGACAACAACGACAGATTTCTTTTCTATCCTGCCGGTAACAGCGTTTTTGTAGCCGCACAGAACCACCTCGGATATTCTTCCGCTGACCTTGCTGCCACAGCCCCTTATGTGTTCTTCGTCATCAAAAAGGTCGCCCGGGCGAGTGGAGTCGGGAATAAACCGCGGCTCCTGACGGCTGCTGTTGTACTTCACAAAGAAGAAATCGAACACCTTGACGAGCGTGTCAAGCTCATCGGCAGTGCCGCTGACGGCCAGGGTCTTGTTATAGTCCCAGAGCCGCTGGAGGTTGTCGTATTCCGAACAGGAAACAGCGAAAGCCAGCATATCCTTGGCGCTGATTATGTTTGACAGGCTGCGGCGGGTCGCATCGCTGAGCTTAAGATAGGAGCTGTATACTGCGATAAGCTCGCCGAATGTGTTTTTGTAGTATGCGGTTTCCTTTGTCGCAGACTGGAGCTGATCTTCGCATTTGGAAAGCTTGTTTTTGGCTTCCTGAAGCTCGGCCTCGCCCGCGGAAAGCTCGCCCTGTAGTCTGGCGTTTTCGGACAGGCTGTTTTTCAACTCGAACGATTCAGAGTTAAGCTTCCGTATAAGCGCGTCTTTTTCCTCGCTGAGAGTTTCGATCTTTGACCTTGCCTCATTCAGAGATTCAAAAGTAGAATTAAGCTGAGCGCTTAGCTCTTCGATGCGCTTTTTCAACTTTTTGGCTTTTTCTGCGTCCTGAGCGGGAGCAGGGGTCGGCGCGGACTCCGGCTGTAACGCAGTGCAGCTCTGGATTTCCCTGATTATAGCGGGGTCTTTAAGAGCTTCCAAAAGAAAAGCATTGAATTGTTCCTGCTTTATCATAGATTCACCTCATACACTGTATCTGTGAGATATATTGGTTACAGATCCCTTTTCGAAAATCTGGTGCAGACGCTCTGAGAGAACGTTTGTCTTTTTCTTGCCTCACAGTAGGATTTTACATCTTGGTCGTATTTCCACCATGCCCTGAAAGGGTCGCGTTCGTCAGGGCGTATGTGAGTCCTGCATGGGTCGTACCAGTATTTGCAGAATGCGCATACAAGCACTGAATTGCTGGTGTTTATGCATTTTGCTTTACCCGACATTATACTCGCTTCCTTAAATTGCATCTGAATAAAGGCAAGCCTACTCGTTAAGATATTCATGCAGAACAGCCCCGACATTCTCACAAAGCAGACTCTCAAACCTGCACTTTACCGCATAAACAAGCAGTTTTCTGGCGATGTCAAGGCTTGAAACCCTGACAACATCAGAGATATCCCCGGCGAGTAAATCGGCTATGAGTTCTTCACCACGCTCAACAAATATTAATATATCTGAAAGCGACAATTTAGACGCTGCTTTTTCAGCCGCGCTCCAGATAACTGAGTACCGCTCTGTAAGGTCAAAAAAGTCGCATTTGTCCAGTTCCATATTGCGCCATATCCGAATTTCCCACGATGGACTATCAAACAGACATATCGGCAGAGTTTTAGCGATCCCGTCCGCAGTTAGCGGGATTCGTCCTCCGGATTCCGCATGCTCGAAGCAGTATTCCGCGAGGTTCGACAATTGCAGGAATCCCGCATTGCAGAGCGGCTCGTCAGCCTCCGGGAAGCAGTCTTTCAGCACCACGAAAATTTCGCAGTAATCAAGGTACTGCTCGAAATTCTTGCCGTTGTCCTGCGTGATGTTGTACTCCTGATATCGGAACAGATTTTTCAGCGTTGGGAGGTAATCCGGCTTTTCAAGGAGCTTCCGGCTGTTCTGCACGCACACCTGATAATAAACAAGCGGCGCAATCGGCTCCAGGAATGGGAACTCCGCGATCATTCCGCTGACGCACGCTAGATTGTTCAGCAGGATATTCCGGTCGGAGCAGCCGTCCGCGTAACCCATTTCGCACAGCGCGTTGAATACGCGCAGGTGGCGTTCGTCTGAGCTGTTCATTCCGCATTGCTTTGCGGTCTGCGAGAGTTTCATGATTTCATGGAACTGCGCGTTTTTCTCGCGGCGCTCGGTCAGCAATTCAGTAAGTTTCGCGGATCTTTCCGTGCATGTTATCCATCCTGAAATCAGCTCGTCGTTTGAACCCGGCTTGATCAGTCTGCCGTCAACGCACAGCCATATAAGGAGCTTCAGCCGGACAGGCGTTATTTCCTGACGGCACAGCGAAATCAGGTCAGTCCAGATGTAAGGCTTGTTCCAATAGATAAGTCCGCATTTCTTTGCAAGCGTGCGATATTCCGACAGGTTCTGCAAAGCAAGCTCCAGAGCCTGTTCGCGGGTCAGCCCGCGTTCTGCAAGACGTTCTTCAAGGCTCGGGAAGTATTCGGAAGCAACCTCGTCCAACTCGTCAAATTCGTGAAATTCATGTGATTCTGGCATTGTTATCACCTCTGCTGTAATTATACATCAGATTCGCGCCGTTTGCAATGATTTGAGTTCCGAAAAAGAATTATTTTATCGGAACTCAAATAGCTTTTTTCATATCTCTGGACATGCTAAAATGAAGTCAAAGGAGGTCGAAAACATGAACCCAGACGAAATGATACAGAAATATCTTGACACAAGCTGCGTTAAATGCGGATTCCTGACGTGTGGCAACAAATCGTTTTACCTGTTCGGAAAACAGTGCTGCGAAGCGAATCTGTTACGCGTGGTACTCCGCAGTGAAAGCGCCGAAATCTCCGCTGACAGCGTAGAAAATCTGCTGGTGACAATGCGGGACGACTGCTGTGAAGCCTACCTCGGCGGGAAGAAAATTTTGCGGCTGAAAGAGCTGATTTTAAGCTACGAGATACCGCTGGAATCATCGCCTATTTTCGGAATGATATCCGGCGGGAGAGCGTTCCCAGCGCAGTCGGTGCAGTTCAGCGACATTAAAATCGCGGTGCTTTTAAACGCACTTCTGGACCGCCGTAAGGCTGCTGACGAGTTCCACAGCCGGGAACTCGCGGAACTTGCGCGCAGCCTTGAAACCTGCGAAGTAAAGGCGCTCAGCCGAATGTATGCGGCAGGTAAACCAATTACGCAAAAATAAGGAGGAAGTAGTATGAAATTAAGAAGAATCATAGCGGCAGTGCTGTGCGGGGTTATGCTCACAGGCTGCCAGGCAGACGAAAAACCGCAGAGCAGTGTGGCAGAAAGCGTATCCGCCACAGTTCCGGAGGTCACGACCACAGCAACAACCAAAACGAGCACGCGCATTACTACAATTCAAACAACAACTGCTCCGCAGACTACAACAGCTTCTAAAATTAATATTGAAACCGTCGAAATATCAAGCGTAGTTCCAAGCGAGTTTGTATCAACCCTTTGTGAGATCAACTACTACTTGCCTGTAAATACATATCCAGATGGATCAATGATTGAGGTGTACTGGGGCGATTCTCCATATGATATGTCGTATTCCTGCAGTGGGGATATTGGTGAGCCTGTTGTTGGAGCGTTATATAAAGGTGAAAACTACTATAAAATCAGAATAGCAACTCCAGATGAGAAAGGCGAATTTTCATCAGTATACCATTACAGTAATGTGCCTAAGACAGTAATTCACCAGTACACCCACACATTTGAAACTACCTATGACGGCTGGACTATCATACCTGATTACAGCCTTGCGATTGAAGACATAAACAACGGCATTCAGCCGACTAAATTCAAGGTTTCAGCCCAGTGGACATGCCCGATATGCGGATTTAAATTTCTGCCTACGATATACACGCTCAGTTATTCCGAAAACGATAGAGTCTGGCTGTACGATACGAAATGCGGTAAAAGCTCCTGCCCTAACCGAAAGAGCGACCACATCTATAAGAATTATCTGACATCATACGCAATACAAATCTCATAAAAAACAGGGGGACTTCGCGTCCCCCATTTCTATTTCAGATACGGTAATAAAGCCGCGAACGCCTTTTCCGCGCGCAGGCGTTTTTCCTCGCTGAGTTCCTCCAGCATTGCGAAAACGCTGTCGTCAGGATTGTGATATTTCCCGAAGAGAATGTAGTCCGAGGAAAGCTCCAGCGCCGACGATATGTTTGCAAGAGTTTCAAGGGACATCGCTTTCATTCCGCGTTCTATCTCGTAGATATAGTGCGGCGTTACGTTCACGATTTCCGCGAGCTTTTCACGGGTGAGTTTGTGCTCTGTACGCGCGGTTTTCACGCGCTTTCCTATTCCGATAAGGTCTATCATCTGAATACCTCCATTTTTGTGGCTGTGTATTCAGTATAGTATATCCGGAAGATAAACTAAATAATCCATAAGATATAAATAAAGTTGCTTTTAGATAACAATATGCACATGTGAAAAAAGAGTATAGGCACGAGTGTATTTTTAAATATCACAGAATAATAAATAAAAACGTGATAAAACTCACATAATTATATAAGATAATGTGACAAACGCTTGACTTGCGGACTACTAACTGCTATAATAAAATCATGGGGGTGTCTGAATGAAACGACTTGTATTGAATGAATTGCACAAATGGAAGGATTCAAAACGCAGAAAACCGCTGATAGTAAAAGGCGCCCGTCAGGTCGGGAAAACCTGGGCGTTACAGGAGTTCGGCCGCAGTTTTGCGGACGGATACGCATACTTCAACTTCGATAAGGAGCCGGAATATCATCAGTTCTTTCAGTCAACAAAGGACGTTCGCCGCATAATGCAGAACCTTGCAATGGCAAGTGGTCAGAAGATCACACCGGACACGCTCATTATTTTTGACGAGATACAGGCCTGCCCGGAGGCTCTCAATTCGCTGAAATACTTCTGCGAGGACGCTCCGGAGTACTATGTGGCTAGTGCGGGTTCGCTTCTCGGGATAAAACTCGCGCAGGGATTCCCGGTGGGGAAGGTGGACTTCCTTGAGATGGGACCCATGACTTTTACGGAATATCTCATGGCTGACGGTTCGGATAATCTTGCCGCATATCTGTCCGGGATAAACGATTTTTCGCCGATTCCGGACGCATTCTTTAACCCGCTCATTGAGAAACTCAAAATGTATTTTGTCGTTGGTGGAATGCCGGAGCCTGTTCTTGTATGGACGGAAGATCAGGACATCAGGGAAACCGACCGTGTGCTTTCCAATATAATAATGTCATACGAGAACGATTTCGCCAAGCACGCAGAGCCAACGGACGTACCGAAAATACAGCTCATCTGGGATTCGCTTCCGTCGCAGCTTGCAAGGGAAAACAAGAAGTTCCTGTACAGCGCGGTAAAGGACGGCGCAAGGGCGAGGGAGTATGAAAACGCATTGAACTGGCTCTACAATGCCGACCTGGTTCGTAAGACATTCCGTATCAGCAAGCCGGGGCTTCCGTTGTCTGCATATGATGACCTGACGGCGTTCAAAATCTATATGTCCGATGTGGGACTGCTAAGGAAGCATTCTCACTTAGCGACCAGCGCATTTGCAGAGAACAACAGGCTTTTCACGGAGTTCAAAGGCGCGCTTACGGAAAATTTCGTTTTGCAGAGCCTCTCGCGCCAGTTCGAAACTGCTCCGAGATACTGGACGGAAACACCGTATGAGGTGGATTTCGTGGTTCAGCTTGATAACGATATTATCCCGGCCGAGTGCAAGGCTGGAACGAACGTCAGGGCAACGAGCCTGAAAAAATACTCGCAGCAGTACCAGGAGCAGACTCCAATCATGGTGAGATTTTCACTGATGAATCTGTCGTTTGACGGAAAAGTCCTTAATATACCGCTGTTCCTCGCAGACAGGACGGTTGATTTAGTCAGACTGGCGCTTGACCGGAATGCATAGGTTATATTGTCTATAAAGCGAAGGCACCTGCCACAACGACAGGTGCTTTGTTGTTTTTCAATGCTTCTGCTTATAGATTATTGTCTGACCTGTTTTGAGAGTTCATCGACAATGTTTCTGTCAATGTTGAGTATCTGTGAGTTTTTCTCGGGATACAGATCGGTGCTTTTCAACATGTTTAATGCAGCTTCACGCTTGGTATCATTTTGCCGGAAGCGATAGCGTTTTCAAGTCAACAACTAGTGACGCAAGGCTGGTCTGTCCGGGCAATTTATTCACGGAGATAATGATTACCCACTTGATTTTTTCGAAAAAATGGTGTATAATATAACCAAATCACGATTCAGTAAATCACGATTAGAAATGAGGCGCACATATGTTTATTGGAAGAGAATCGGAACTGAATTTTCTCGAAGAGCGTTATAGCAGTAATAAAGGCGAACTGGTCGTATTGTACGGTCGCAGACGCGTCGGCAAAACCGAAACGTTAAAACAATTCTGCAAGGACAAGCCCCATCTGTTCTTTTCTTGCCGTGAATGCACAGACAAGCTCCAGCTGAAGAATTTTTCAGAAAAGCTGTTAAATGAGAAAATCCCCGCAAGCGCATATATATCTGAGTTTACAGATTGGGAGAAAGCATTCCGCAGCATAACCGAACTGCCTTACGGTGAAAAGAAAAAGCTAGTTGTAATAGACGAGTTTCCTTATATGTGCAAAGGCAATGAGAGCATTCCATCTGTTTTGCAGAATCTCTGGGACGACCTGCTGAAAGACGAAAACATTATGCTCATTCTCTGCGGCAGTGCAATGAGCTTTATTGAAAAAGAACTGCTCGCGGAGAAGAATCCGCTTTACGGTCGTGCTACCGGAATATACAAAATGACCGAGATGGGGTTTTATGACGCAGCAAAATTCTTCCCGGCTTATTCTCCAAAGGAAAAAGTGATAGCTTATTCTATTCTTGGCGGTATTCCGCACTATCTGAACCAATTCGATGGAAACAGGACGCTTGAAGAGAATATCAAAAAGAGCATTCTCTCAAAGGGCTGCGCTCTTTACAGCGAGGTAGAATTTCTGCTGCGCCAGGAGCTGCGCGAAACGCCTGTTTATAACTCCATTATTGAGGCTGTTGCTCTCGGAAACACAAAGCTGAATGAAATCAGTATGAAGTCGCTTATAGACGACACCTCTAAAACCAGCGTGTACCTGAAAAACCTCATTGAGCTTGGAATTATCGAGCGTGAGTTTTCCATTTCGGAAAGTATAAAGGAAAAAGCAAATTCAAACAAGGGCTTGTATCGGATAACGGATAATTTCTTTCGCTTCTGGTACGCCTTTGTGTTCACGAATATGTCTGAACTGGAAGGCGGAGATGTGGACGGAGTATACAAGTACTCGGTTGAACCGCTGCTTCATGAGTTTGCAGCCATGCCATTTGAGGACGTCTGCCGCGAGTATGTCAGAGAATTGCAAAAGGCTGGTAAGCTGCCATTCAGATATGCTAAAATGGGCAGATGGTGGGGCAGAACAACAGTAAGACGCGGGCAGGACACTGAACTTGCCGATACAGAAATCGACCTTCTTGCAATATCAAAGCAGTCTGACCAGTACCTGGTAGGTGAATGCAAATTCAAGGGAAAGCCATTCAGATATTCAGAATATCTTGACACGACCGCAAAGCTGTCAAACTACAAAGATAAGGCTGAATTTTATTATTATCTGTTCTCGGAGTCAGGTTTCGATGAAAAAATCGTTGAAGAATCCGGGAGAAGTAACGGCAGCATAGTTCTGTGCGGATTAGACGATATAGTCAGCTTCAAATGAGCTGTTCATATTATAGATCCACAGAAATTTACATTCGGTGGAGCTCCGGCTGTTGCAAGAGTGTCAAAATACGAGATAAGCCGCGCCGGCGATACGATCGATTTCGTGTTTGTGCCTTCAAAGCTGCATTTCTTTGACAATGAAACCGAAACTTGTCTTTTCTAAGGAGGAAAAAAATGAGCGAATTACACCTTAAAGCGCCCCGGGGCTGGATAAACGACCCCAATGGATTCATATATTACAACGGCGAATACCATCTTTTCTATCAGCATTTTCCCTACGCCCCGAGGTGGGGAAGAATGCACTGGGGTCACGCCGTGAGCAGCGACCTGACGAACTGGAAGCACCTTGATATAGCGCTTTTCCCCACAAAGACGGACGACAAGGACGGCTGTTTTTCGGGCAGCGCTATCGAAAAAGACGGCGCTATGCACCTGTTTTATACGGGTGTGAATTACAACGTTCCCGACCCCGAAAATGTGAACTGCTGTCTGGACGATAAATTCACCGCTGCACAGCTCCATATCTCGTCCGAGGACGGGTACAGCTTCGATAATTTCGGCGGCAAGACTACGATTATCCCGCCGATTACCGACAGCAAGACTGGCGACCGCAACCACACCCGCGACCCGAAGGTTTGGCAGGGCGAGGACGGTAATTTCTACATAGTTCTTGGAACGACCGTTGACAATAAGGGCAGGCTGCTTTTTTACAGAAGCGCCGACCTTATCAGCTGGGAGTATGTCAATTACGCTGCGGCTGACGGCTACGGCTGGATGTGGGAGTGCCCCGATTATTTCAGAGTTGACGGCTCAGATGTGCTGGTATTTTCGCCAATGGGTACAAAATACGGAAATCAGGCGGTTTGCACGCTGGTTGATTTTGATGAAAAAACCTGTTCAATGAACATCGGAAGCGATTTTCAGTTCCTCGATTACGGTCTGGACCTGTATGCGCCGCAGAGCACCACGGACAGGGATGGCCGGAGAGTAGTGATCGCATGGCTCAGAATGCCTGAGCCTGCCGATGACAACACGATAGGAATGTTCAGTATGCCCCGCGTCTGCGAAGTTAAGGAAGGACACATTTTCTTCAGACCGCACCCCAGCGTAAGGGCACGGTTCAGCAGGAAAATCTCCGCTCCGGAGGGCATATTCATGGTAAAATCAAGGCTTTCTGACGGAGAGTCGCTCAACATCGGCGGGTATGTTGTCAGAAATGAAAACAACCGTATAATTACCGACAGAAGCGCAGTTATCAGAAATAACACGGAGATCTGCAGCACCTTTGAAACTCCGGCGCTGGACGGCGCTGCGGAAATCGAGGCTTACATTGACGGAAATATGATCGAGGTTTTCGTGAACAACGGAGAGTATGTTATAACGAACGCAGTGTATGATCTTTCAGACGAATTGAGCGGCAATGCCGAACTGTTCGGACTTGCCTGCGCGGAGGAATAATTATGGCTGAATTTGACGTATGCGCTCTCGGCGAACTGCTGATTGACTTCACCGAAAACGGTATCAGCGAGAACGGAAATCCTATCATGGAAGCAAACCCCGGCGGTGCGCCCTGCAATGTGCTTGCAATGCTGAATAAACAGGGCTACAAAACCGCGTTCATAGGCAAGGTGGGGAACGACATTTTCGGCAGGCAGCTTAAAGCGGCAGTGCAGGAAGCGGGGATAAATACAGACGGACTGGTAACGGACGAATCTGTAAACACAACGCTTGCCTTTGTCCACACATTGCCCGGCGGAGACCGCGAGTTCTCCTTTTACAGAAACCCTGGCGCGGATATGATGCTGAGCGAATCAGATATAGATTATAAGCTGGTACAAAATTCCCGTATCTTTCATTTCGGCTCGCTTTCAATGACGGGCGAAATATGCGAAGCGGCTACAAAAAAGGCTGTCGAAACGGCAAAGGAAAGCGGCGCGATCATTTCGTTTGACCCAAATCTTCGTGAAAATCTGTGGGACAGCCTTGACAAGGCACGGGAAAAAAACGCTTACGGAATATCCGAATGCGATATTCTGAAAATCTCGGATAACGAAATACAGTGGTTCACAGGGGAGCAGGATTTTGACCGCGCGGTGGAAATCCTGCGCGGCAGATACGGCAATATAAAGCTGCTGCTTTTATCCCTCGGAAAGAACGGAAGCCGCGCCTATTGTGGCGAAAACAGCGCATTCGCGCCTGCGGTTCCTGCAAACACAATAGAAACAACAGGCGCGGGCGATACTTTCTGCGGTGGGATCCTGGCGAAGGTGCTGGAATACGGTTTGAGGAATTATTCCGCCGAGGAACTCACGGGAATACTGAACTATGCAAATTCCGCAGCAGGAATCGTAACGGAACGCAGGGGAGCGTTAAAAGTTATGCCTTCCCCCGCAGAAATAAACGAAAGAATGGAGAGAATCACCAATGACTGAAATAACTATCAGGCTGATGTCGGTAAACGACGTAAAGGACTTTGTAAGCGCTGTAACATTCTGCAGCTGCGACGTGGATATCGCTGCGGACAGGTATATTATTGACGCTAAATCAATAATGGGCATTTTTAGTCTTGACCTTAGCAAAACTCTGGTTTTACGGATACATTCCACAGATGAGAACGTTATAGCTGACCTGACCTCAAAGATACAGCAGTTTATCGTAAAGTAATTTCAGACCTCATAAATGCCGAACCGCCGCTTTCATGGAAAACGGCGGTTTGCTGTATTCGGCACTTTCCTGCTCATATTCAGTTCAACTGCGGCAGAACTTTATGAGTTGACGGTCTGATGTTCATTGCACGGGCAGGGACTTCCCTTCCACGGCGAGGCTGCGATGATAGACGACACCTACCTCACCGGAAGCTGGAGGACAAGCAGTCCATAATCAAATGTATTTATCAAGTGCATTTTAATATACAATTCTGGTATGATGATTATATTCATCTCACAGTTTACACATAGCTGGGTAAGTGCTATAATAACCACAGAACGAAAAAGCGCTGAGTTCTCAAAGACAACAAGGAGAAGCTGAACATGGATACACATGAAGATTTCCTGGGCAGGATAAGGTATCCCGGATATCACGACAAAATAATGACCGCGGAAAAGGCGGCGGAATTCATAAAGCCTGAAATGACGCTCGGCGTCAGCGGATTCACCATCGCGGGATATCCGAAGGCAGTCGCAGGAGAGCTTGCGAAGCGCGCAAGGAACGGCGAAAAGCTGGAGCTTACGGTGTACTCCGGAGCCTCCCTTGGTGAGGAGTTCGACGGCGAGCTTGCAAGGGCGGGCGCTCTTAAAGCGAGAATGCCGTACCAGACCAACAAGGATCTGCGTAATTCGATAAACGCCGGTATGATATCCTATCACGACGTTCCGCTGGGACAAATGCCGGTGTGGGTCAAGAACAACTTCCTGAAGCACATCGACGTTGCGATAATCGAAGCCGCTGCAATTGACGAAAACGGCAACATTATCCCCACCACATCGGTCGGAACCTCCAACATCTACGCCGAATACGCGGATAAGATCATCATTGAGGTGAACACCTACGTTCCACGCTGTATTGAGGGAATCCACGATGTTTATTCCCCGGAGCGCCCTCCGCATACACAGCCCATTCCGATAACAAAGGTCAGCGACCGTATCGGCACGCCCTACATAAAGTGCGACCCGGCAAAGGTAGTTGCAGTTGTCGAGAGCAACATTCCGGACAACGGCAGGACGGTTTCCCCGGTGGACGACGAGTTCCGCAGCATGGCGAATAACCTCATCGGATTCCTGCACAGCGAGGTCGAGCACGGCAGGCTGTGCAATCCGCTTCCTCCGGTTCAGGCGGGCGTCGGGAGCGTTTCCAACGCGGTTTTGCAGGGACTTGCTGAGTCGGACTTCGAACATCTCACCGTGTATTCCGAGGTGCTCCAGAACTCGATTTTCGACCTCATCGACGCCGGCAAGGTGGATTTCGCCTCCGGTACGTCGCTAACCATTTCATGGGACAAGCGCGATGAATTCTTTGAGAACTTTGAAAAATACCGCGACAAGATGATACTCCGTCCGCAGGAGATAAGCAACCACCCGGAGGTAATCAGACGGCTGGGCGTTATCGCGATAAATACAGTCATCGAAGCGGATATTTACGGCAATACTAATTCCTCGTATATCGACGGCTGCCGCCTGATGAACGGCGTCGGCGGTTCCGGCGACTACTGCGAGAACGCGGGGCTTTCGATATTCATTACGAAGTCCACCGCGAAGGACGGCACGCTTTCCTGCATAGTTCCGCAGGTCAGCCACGTTGACCACACTATCCACGAGATCCACGCGCTGATAACCGAACAGGGCGTTGCAGACCTCAGAGGTCTTGACCCGGTAGAGCGTGCAAATCTCATCATTGATAAATGCGCGCACCCGAAGTTCCGCAAGGCGCTTCACGAATATCTTGACAATGCAGAATCCACCTGCAAATACAAGGAAAACCCCGTAGATATGCAGGCGGCTCTTAACTTTGAAAAAGCAATGTGATGGAGGACAAAACAATGGACGAACAGGCAGTAAACATGGTAAATGAACTCATAGCAAAGGCAAGAGTGGCTCAGAAGCAGTTCGAGAGCTTCTCCCAGGAAAAGACCGACGAAGCGGTACGCGCGATAGGCAAGGTAGTCTACGACCGCGCCGAGGAGCTTGCCAAGATGGCGTGCGAGGAGAGCGGCATGGGCGTTTACGCCGATAAGGTAGCCAAGTGCCACGGCAAGTCCAAGTGTATCTGGAACAGCTTAAAGGGCAAGAAGTCCGTAGGTATTATCGGCGAGGACAAGCAGACCGGAATTATCCGTGTTGCTAAGGCAAAGGGCGTTGTTGGCTCCGTAACTCCGGTAACTAACCCGGTAGTTACCCCGATGTGCAACGCGATGTTCGCACTCAAGGGTCAGAACGCTATCATCGTAGCTCCGCACCCAAGAGCGCAGAAAACCAACAAATACGTTATCGACCTGTTCCGCGCAGAGCTGAAGAAGCTCGGACTTCCCGAGGACCTCGTGCAGACCGTTGAGCAGTGCTCCATGGACGCGACAACAGCCCTCATGCACGGTGTTGACGTTGTAGTTGCGACCGGCGGCGGAGCGATGGTGAAGTCCGCTTACTCCAGCGGCAAGCCCGCGCTCGGCGTTGGTCCCGGCAATGTTCAGGTTATAGTTGACCGCGGCGTTGACCTCGAGGAAGCAATCCCGAAGATAATCAGCGGCAGAATTTTCGATAACGGTATCATCTGTTCCGGTGAGCAGTGCGTATTCCTGCCGGAGGAGTCCTTCGACAAGGGTATCGATATTTTCAAGAAGAACGGCGTGTTCTATGTTGACGACGCTGAAACCGCAAAGAAGTTCGCGGACGCTATCTTCCCGGAAAACGGTCCTATCAGCAGAAAGGTCGTAGGTCAGAGCGTGCAGACCATCGCAAAGCTGGCTGGCGTTGACGTTCCGGACGGCACCAGAATGATACTCATCAAGGCAAGAAGCATAGGCAAGGACGAGCCCCTCTGCCGCGAGAAGATGTGCCCGGTAATGATAACCGCTTCCTACGACACATTCGAGAACGCAGTAAAGCTTGCGCAGACCGACCTCGACTGCGAGGGCAAGGGTCACACTGCTTCCCTGCACAGCAACGATATAGAGCATATCAAGTACGCTGGCGAGAAGCTGACAGTAAGCCGTCTGATAGTAAATCAGCCGTCCTCAACCGGCGCAGGCGGAAGCCTCTACAACGGCTTTGCTCCGACAACAACGCTCGGCTGCGGCTCATGGGGCAACAACAGCATTTCCGAGAACCTGAACTACACTCACCTCATCAATGTATCTCAGATAGGTCTTTACAATAAGGACGCAGCAGTTCCCACCGATGAGGAGATCTGGGGCTGAACGGACTAAGGAGTTTTTATGGAACAGATAATTTTCCGCCCGAAACTTTATAAATTCGACACGTTGAAAGCCTTTACCGATGAATTCAAGGTAGGCGGCAGCGACCTTATCCTGACGAACAAGTACATCTACGATCCGTATTCCGATAACAACAAGTGCGGCGCGCAGATGATATATCAGGAGGAATTCGGCGGCGGCGAGCCTACCGACACCATGGTTGACGCGATAATCGCCGAGGCTTCCAAAAAGCATTTCGAGCGCGTAATTGCCATCGGCGGCGGTACTGTGATCGACATTGCAAAGGTGCTTTCCGTATCCGACGGAGGCTCGGTGGATTCCCTCTACGACCACAAGGACAGCATTACAAAGCTGCACCAGCTCATAATTATCCCGACCACCTGCGGCACCGGCAGCGAGGTCACGAACATCTCGATAATCAACCGCACGCGCCTTGGCGTGAAGATGGGTCTGACCTCCGAAAATATGTTCGCGGATTACGCTGTGCTGGTTCCCGAACTTCTTGCGAAGCTCCCTTTAAAGGTGTTCGGCGCAAGTTCCATTGACGCGCTGGTCCACGCTGTTGAATCCTCGCTCTCCCCGAAAGCTACCGTATACACAAAGCTGATGGGATACAAGGCTATCGAAATGATAATCACTGGCTATCAGAAGCTGGTCAGCGAGGGCATGGACAAGCTGCCGCAGTATATGGGCGACTTCCTTACCGCTTCCAACATGGCTGGATTTGCATTCGGCACGGCGGGCTGTGCGGCAGTCCATGCGCTGAGTTACCCCCTCGGCGGTACATATCACGTTCCGCACGGCGAGAGCAACTACGCGCTGTTCACCGGAGTGCTGTACAAGTATATGGAGAAAAAGCAGGACGGCGAGATAGCACATCTCAATGCGTACCTCGCGGAGCTTCTGCACTGCGACGTGAAGAACGTATACGCGGAGCTTGAAAACCTGCTGAACCACATTCTCCCGAAGAAACCGCTGCACGAATACGGCGTTACCGAAGCAGATATTCCGGTATTCACCGAAAACGTGCTCGCAACGCAGGGCAGACTGACTGCAAACAACTTCGTTCCGCTCAGCCGCGATGATATTCTTGATATCTACAAGAAGCTTTATTAAGGCTTCTTAATGATAAATCTTCTCCCCCTATATGCGCTCAGCGCTGCTGCGGCAGTGCTGGGCGTTCTTTCTCAAATGAAATGAAAGGCGAAAACCATGAAATACAGCGAAATGGACAAACAGGCGCTCGAAGCCGAAAAACAGAAGTGCGTTGAACGGTTAAGCAAGTACTCCAAAGATGACATCTCCCTCGACCTCTCCCACGGAAAGCCCTCAAAGGAGCAGCTGGAGCTTTCGATGAAAATGCTGGACGTTCTCGATCACCACAGCCTGCTGGACAGTGAAAGCGGTCAGGACTGCCGCAACTACGGCGGGCTTGACGGAATCCCTGAGGCAAAGCGCCTGCTGGCGCACATGATGGGCACGCACTCCGTGAACACGATAATCGGCGGAAACAGCAGCCTTACGATGATGTACCAGCTTATAAGCCACGGAATGACGGACGGTATCTGCGGCTCCACGCCGTGGCAGGAGGTAAAGGGCAGAAAGTTCCTTTGCCCTGTTCCGGGCTACGATCGGCATTTCGCGATAACCGAGCATTTTGGATTCGAGCTTGTTCCGGTGCCGATGAACTCCGATGGTCCGGATATGGACGTAGTGGAAAAGCTGGTAAGCAGCGACGATAAGATAAAGGGTATCTGGTGTGTTCCGAAGTACGAAAACCCCACCGGAATAGTTTACAGCGCCGATGTAGTACGTCGTTTCGCTGCGCTGAAGCCAGCGGCGGAAGATTTCCGCATTTTCTGGGACAATGCCTACTGCGTGCATAATTTCGACGGAAAGTGCGCCGAAATTCCGGATATAATCTCCGAATGCGACAAGGCGGGAAATTCAGACCTTGTGTATGAATTCTGCTCCACAAGCAAGATAACGTTCCCCGGATCGGGAATTTCGGCGGTAGCCTCCAGCCCGGCAAATCTCATTGATATCCGGGCGTTCCTGAAGTTCGCGACGATAGGTCCGGACAAGATAAATCAGCTCCGCCATGCGAGATTTTTCAGGAATTCCGCAGGACTCCGCGCGCACATGAAGAAGCACGCCGCGATAATGAAACCGAAATTCGATGCGATGTACAAGGTGCTGAACGAGGAACTGAATGGGCTTGGAATCGCAGAATGGACGGTCGCAAAGGGCGGGTACTTTGCTTCCTACGATACACTCCCGGGATGCGCAAGAGCAGTCGTTGAGATGGCTGCGGAGCATGGCGTGAAGTTCACTCCGGCAGGCTCGACCTATCCCCGCGGAAACGATCCGCAGGACAGCAATATCCGGCTGGCTCCGTCATTCGCAACTGTCGAGGAGATAGAAAGCGCAGTCACGGTGCTTGCGCTCTGCACGAAGATCGTAAGCATTGACAAGCTCTTAAAGTGAAAAAGCATAGCGCCTGACGAATTTATCAGGCGCTTTTGCCGGTTTAATAAAAAATGGAGAATTGATATGTACATCAGCTTTGACTACTACCGGGCGTTTTATTATGTTGCGAAATACGGCAGCATTTCACAGGCGGCGGAAGCACTTATGAACAACCAGCCCAATGTTTCCCGGACGATAAAGAACCTGGAAAGCGAGCTTAACTGCACGCTGTTCGTGCGTTCCAGAAAGGGCGTTGAACTGACCCCGGAGGGCGAAATGCTGTACGCCCATGTAGCCGCGGCAGTGGAGCATATCCAGTCCGGCGAGGAGGAAATCTGCCTTGAGCGGACGCTCTCAAAGGGCGTTGTGACGATAGGCGCAAGTGAAATTGCGCTGCGGTGCTTTCTGCTTCCGGTGCTGAAGGATTTCCGGCAGAAGTACCCCGGTGTACGCATTCGTGTGTTCAATCATTCCACGCCGCAGGCGGTCTCCGCGCTGAAAAACGGGCTTGTGGATATTGCGGTGGTCACTACTCCGACCGGGGAACTGAACTCCCTGACATCAAAGGAAATATGCGAGGTAAGTGAGATCCCGGTGTGCGGAACGGCTTTTTCACAGCTTGCCGGAAAGAAGCTGAGCCTTTCGGAATTGTCCACATATCCGCTGATTTCACTCGGAAAGCAGACGAAAACCTACGAATCGTATTCCGAATGGTTCCGGAAGAATAAGTGCGATTTCACGCCTGATATCGAAGCCGCGACCGCCGACCAGATACTCCCGATGGTGAAGAACAATCTTGGGATAGGCTTCGTGCCAGAGGAGTTCCTTGAAGAATATCCTGATCAGGGAATTATTCGCCTGGAAATTCAGGAAACCGTACCCTCGCGCCAGGTGTGCTATCTCAGGAAAAAGGGGCACACCATGAGCGTCGCCTGCCGGGAAATGGAAAAGATGATTTTATCCGTATCTGAATAACGAGAAACATAAGCACCTGCCATAATGACAGATGCTTTGTTGTTATGTATTCTTCCCCGAGGTCTTATCCAGCGCGACAGCCAGCACTTCGGACTGTATCAATGTGTTCAGAGAGGGGTCGCCCTCGCGGATACGCATGGTTCTTCTGATCTCCTTGGGAATAACGATACGTCCGAGGTCATCAATACGGCGGACGATTCCGGTAGCTTTCATATATAAATTCCTCCGTTGTTTATTCTTAACAGCATTTCTGACTGTGGTGGTATTGTCTGTCTTTTCCGTGGAATTATTCATGCGGTTTCGACAAAAAATGCGAACGACTAGTAAAAACGGCATGCTTGAAATCCATGTGAGCTTGTGTTATAATCAAATCAGTTTATTATAGCAGAAAGAGGTCAGAACCATGACATTACAGCAGCTTAAATATGCCGTTACCGCCGCAGACAAGGGAACGATGAGCGAAGCCGCGCAGTCGCTTTTCATTGCGCAGCCGAGCCTCACCAACGCAATAAAGGATCTGGAGAACGAGCTTGACATCACGATTTTCCATCGCACCAACAAAGGGATAATCGTCACCAACGAAGGCAGCGAATTTCTTGGTTACGCGCGGCAGGTATTGCAGCAGGTCGGGCTGCTGGAGGAAAAGTACCTCAGCGGCGAGGGGCACAAGCAGATCTTTTCCGTGTCAACGCAGCACTATTCCTTTGCGGTGAGCGCATTCGTGGATATAATCAGGCAGTTTGGCAACAAGAATTACGACTTTACGCTTCGCGAGACCCAGACCTACGAAATAATTCAGGACGTCAGCCAGTTCCGAAGTGAGGTCGGAATACTATACCTTTCCGGCGAGAACGAGTACATCATGTCGAAAATAATTGAGCAGAGCGGACTGAGATTCGACGAGCTTTTCACCGCGAAGCCGCACATTTTCATCAGTTCAAAACACCCTCTCGCGAAGAAACGCAAAATAACTCCGCAGCAGCTTGAGGAATACCCGTTCCTGTCGTTCGAGCAGGGCAGCTACAATTCGTTCTATTTTTCCGAGGAAATAATGAGCCGCGTGAACCGCAGCATGACGATAAAGGTCCGCGACCGTGCAACGCTGTTCAACCTGCTGGTGGGACTCAACGGCTACACGATATGCACCGGAATAATCAGCACGGAGCTTAACGGCGAGAACATAATCTCGCGCCCACTTGACGTTGACGAATACATCAGGGTCGGAACAGTCATACGCCGTGGAGTAAATCTCACAAGACTCGGCGAGGAATATATCCAAGCGCTTCACGAACACATCTGATATAGCTTCAGACTATTGCAAACCAGGTTGAAATAGTATTGTACAAATCATGTATTTCCTGATATAATAACATCATCACAGAAAAAGCAAACCCAAAGGAGATACATGAAATGGCTATTTTTACACCCTTAAGATGCGACTGCGTAGGCAGCTTCCTGCGCCCGGAAAAGCTCAAAAAGGCACGCGCCGACTTCGAAGCAGGAACTATCACCGCCGACCAGCTCAAGGCGGTAGAGGACGAGTGCATAACCGACCTAATTGCAAAGGAAAAAGCGGCAGGACTTCACGCGATAACCGATGGAGAATTCCGCCGTGCGACCTGGCACCTGGACTTCATGTGGGGCTTCAATGGTGTAGGTCACTGTAAGACCAAGCATGGACTTCCGTTTCACGGAGAGGCTGCAATGATAGACGACACCTACCTCACCGGAAAGGTATCCGTAGGACATCACCCGTTTGTTGACCACTTCAAGTTTGTAAAGCAGTTCGAGGACGAAAACCATGTTGCCAAGCAGACTATCCCGGCTCCGGCACAGTTCCTGGAGCAGATGATAATGCCCTTCGCGCTTGAGAACACCCGTAAGTACTACGACACAAACGAGGAGCTGGTGCAGGACATCGCGGAGGGTTACAGAAAAGTTATCCGTGAGCTGTACGACGCAGGCTGCCGCAATATCCAGTTCGACGACTGCTCCTGGGGAATGTGCGTTGACCCGAACGCCTGCGCGATTTTCGGAGTTGACGAAAAGGGGCTGGACGAGATAATGGAGCAGCTTCTGCGGATAAACAATCTCGCCATTGAGGACAAGCCGGACGATCTGGTAATAAACACGCACGTCTGCCGCGGAAATTTCCACTCTACCTATGCAAGCAGCGGAGCATACGATCGTGTAGCCTCCACGCTGTTTGCGCGTGAGAACGTCGGCGCGTATTACCTTGAATTTGACGATGAGCGCTCCGGCGGATTCGAACCTCTGAAGTCCGTCAGCGGCGATAAAAAGGTGGTTCTCGGACTTGTCACCTCCAAATCTCCGAAGCTGGAGGACAAGCAGTCCATAATCAGCCGTATCCGCGAGGCTGCGAAGATAGTTCCGCTGGACAGACTTTATCTCAGTCCGCAGTGCGGATTCGCCTCCTGCGAGATAGGCAACAAGCTCACCGATGAAGAGCAGTGGGCGAAAATAAAGCTGATAAACGATATCTCAGAGGAAGTCTGGGGAAAGTAAGCTGAATATCATACCCCCACAGGAGCATTGTGGGGGTAGTCTTTATTGGGCTGAGTTCAGGGCGCTGTCAGAAATGGCACGAATGACGTTCGCAACATCGTACAGACTGACTAAATAAGCAGAATTGATTCCTTATTCCCTGTTATGTAGTAGTCGCAGTATTCCCCACCGGAAGCGATAGTTTTTTGGCGGTGCAGCACTCCGTGCTGTAGCGTGATCATTACTTCGTCCAGCTCGCAGAACAAAAGCATAAGCTCATGCACTCCAAGCTTTTCCGCATAGGAACAGATAGAACAGCGTGCGATCCGGTAATAGCACGCGCCCTCATGCGGCTGACCGACAAAATCGACTTTGAACGACGTGGGGTACTGCTTTTCTTTTTCCTGCGTGTACCACTTGACGTATTTTATGATATTGTCAATATAGCTTTACACATTTCACTCAAAAATTTATTCCATTGCATCCACCGATTTGCCCATCTTATCCGAGTAATATCTGCGGCACTTCCCTGCCATATGTCATTGATCTGATATTCTGTCTGATCGTCTGACAGGTTATACAGCCGCTGCAATACCAGTATCTTGAACATCATTACCACGTCATACGGTGGGCGTCCTCCCTTTCCGGTGTCCTCCTTACGACACCCTTGGTTCAGTACGCTGCGGAACTTTTCCCACTTGATTACTCTATTCAATATTTCTAAGGCAATACCGCACAAAGATTGTGCGTGTATTGCGAAGTCAGTTTTGCCAATATTACGCTTCGCTTATTGGCAAAACTCGATTTTTCGTCA
>OMEQ01000415.1_pt1 | contig 29579 bp, 20 predicted proteins | sample 1645451 | NCBI WGS metagenome assembly OMEQ01 (sample SAMEA103958142, study PRJEB25191) | human gut metagenome | biome: human-associated habitat [ENVO:00009003]; feature: intestine environment [ENVO:2100002]; material: feces | place: Germany | collected 2013/2015
GGTTTAATGTTAACCCCATGTACCGTGCCGAAGACATAGCAAATTTGAGTACGACCGATTCTCTTCCCGGTGAATATCCCTACGTGCGGGGAACTCGTGCCGACAACAATTGGCTGGTTCGTCAGGATATCAAGGTAACCGATGTGAAAGAAGCCAATGTAAAGGCTCTGGATATTTTGAAAAAGGGTGTGGAATCGTTGGGATTCGAGATTGCCAAAGATTTGATTTCGGTAGAAAACTTGGAAACTTTGCTGCATGGTATCGACGTGGAGAATGTGGAATTGAATTTCTCCACTTGCATGAAAAGCACAGTGAAACTTGCCGAAACAGTGGCCGCTTATTTCAAAACGACTCCTGCCGATTTGACAAAAGTATCGGGCTCGATTCGTTTCAATCCGTTTAAGCGAATGTTGACCAAAGGCCGTGATTTCGCCGATTATGCCGATCAGGCTGTTGCGGTTATCGATGCGGTGAAAGAGTTGCCCGGATTCCGGGTATTGGCAGTCGATGCCGTGATGTTGAACAATGCCGGATCTTTTATTTCTCAGGAACTTGGTTTTGCTTTGGCTTGGGGTAATGAGTGGCTGGCCGCCCTTACAGATAAAGGTCTGTCGGTCGACGAAGTCGCTAAACGAGTGAAATTTAATTTCGGTATATCGTCCAATTATTTTATGGAGCTTGCCAAATTCCGGGCTGCCCGTATGTTGTGGGCTCAAATTGTGAAACAATATAATCCGGCTTGCGATTGTGCTTGTAAAATGAAGGCTCATGCGCAGACTTCGGAGTTCAACCAGACTATATTCGACGCTCATGTGAATCTCCTTCGTTCGCAGACCGAGACGATGTCGGCTGCTTTGGCGGGTGTGGATTCCATTACGACGACTCCTTTCGACAAGGCTTACAAGGAACCGGACGATTTTTCGGAAAGAATCGCTCGTAACCAACAGTTATTGTTGAAAGAAGAGTCGCATTTGAATCGTATTACCGACCCGGCTGCCGGTTCTTATTATGTGGAGACTTTGACGGTTTCGATCGCCGAGCAGGCTTGGAAACTTTTCCTCGAAGTGGAAGAGAAGGGCGGCTTCTACAAAGCCGTGAAAGAGGGATTCGTACAAAATCAAGTGAACGCTTCGGCCGAGACTCGCCATATGAATGTGGCTCGTCGGAAAGAAATTCTGTTGGGAACGAATCAATACCCCAATTTCAATGAAGTCGCCAGCGATAAAATCGTTAACGGCGAAGCGTGCGGTTGCGGATGCGGAAAGCACGAGGGAGGACATCATTGCGAACCCGAGTTCCCCGTGTTGAATAACAAACGGGCAGCCAGTGATTTCGAAACTTTGCGATTGGCAACAGAACGTTCAGGCAAACGTCCGACGGTATTCATGTTGACTATCGGGAATTTGGCCATGCGTTTAGCACGTTCTCAATTCTCGTCGAATTTCTTTGCTTGTGCCGGATACAAGATCGTCGACAACCTCGGTTTCGAGACCGTACAGGCCGGAATTGATGCCGCTTTGGACGCCAAAGCCGATATTGTGGTACTTTGTTCGAGCGATGACGAGTACGCTCAATATGCTCCGAAAGCATTCAAGATACTCGACGGTCGCGCTCTGTTCGTCGTAGCCGGAGCTCCGGCTTGTATGGACGAATTAAAGGCTCAGGGTATTACCGAGTTTATTCACGTTCGTTCGAATGTACTCGATACGTTGAAATCGTTTAATGAAAAACTTTCGATTTAAAGGCGGACAATTTGTATCACACAAGAAAAAACAAAAAGACAATGAGACCTAATTTTAAGAATATAGATATTACGAAGGATGCTTTCGCCCATTCGGCAGGGAAAGTAGCCCATGAGGGTGAAAACTGGATAACCCCGGAGTTGATACCCGTCAAACCTGTTTACACCAAAGAAGACCTCGAAGGTCTTGAACACTTGAATTATGTAGCCGGACTTCCTCCGTTTCTTCGTGGCCCGTACAGCGGTATGTATGCCATTCGTCCGTGGACAATCCGTCAGTATGCAGGTTTCTCGACCGCAGAGGAGTCCAATGCTTTCTATCGTAGAAACTTGGCTTCGGGACAAAAGGGATTGTCTGTGGCATTCGACCTCCCGACACACAGAGGATATGATGCCGATCACGAACGTGTGGTAGGCGATGTAGGTAAGGCCGGTGTATCGATTTGTTCGCTCGAAGATATGAAGGTTTTGTTCGACGGTATCCCTTTGAACAAAATGTCTGTATCCATGACGATGAACGGAGCCGTGTTGCCTATCCTTGCTTTTTATATCAATGCCGGGTTGGAACAAGGCGCGAAACTCGAAGAGATGGCCGGAACGATTCAGAACGATATTTTGAAAGAATTTATGGTGCGTAATACCTATATTTATCCGCCTGAATTCTCGATGCGTATCATCGCCGATATTTTTGAGTTTACTTCGCAAAACATGCCGAAGTTCAACTCGATCTCCATTTCGGGATATCATATGCAGGAAGCCGGAGCGACAGCCGATATAGAGCTGGCTTATACGCTGGCCGACGGTCTTGAATATTTGCGTGCCGGAATCAACGCCGGTATGGATATTGACGCATTCGCTCCGCGGTTGTCTTTCTTCTGGGCTATCGGCATGAATTTCTTTATGGAGATCGCTAAGATGCGTGCCGCACGTATGTTGTGGGCTAAGATCGTAAAACAGTTCAACCCCAAGAATCCGAAATCTCTCGCTTTGCGTACTCACTCGCAAACGTCGGGTTGGTCACTGACCGAACAAGATCCGTTCAATAATGTGGGTCGTACTTGTATCGAGGCTATGGGGGCTGCTTTGGGGCATACCCAATCGTTGCACACCAACGCTCTCGACGAGGCTATCGCCCTGCCAACCGATTTTTCGGCTCGTATCGCTCGTAATACTCAGATTTATATTCAAGAAGAGACCTATATTACAAAAGAAATCGACCCGTGGGCAGGTTCTTATTATGTAGAGGCTCTGACTAACGAGCTGGCTCATAAGGCATGGGAACATATTCAAGAGATCGAGAAGTTGGGCGGTATGGCTAAGGCCATCGAAACCGGACTCCCGAAGCTTCGTATCGAAGAGGCTGCCGCCCGTACGCAGGCACGTATCGACTCGGGTAAACAGACGATCGTGGGTGTAAACAAATACCGTCTTGAAAAAGAGGCTCCCATCGATATTCTCGAAGTCGATAATACGGCTGTGCGTAAAGAGCAAATCGAGCGTCTGCAAGATTTGAAAGCTCATCGCGACGAAGCCGCGGTTAAAGCGGCTCTTGATGCGATTACCGAATGTGTGAAGACGAAGAAGGGTAATTTGCTCGACTTGGCTGTCAAAGCCGCTAAGGTTCGCGCTACGTTGGGAGAGATTTCCGATGCTTGCGAAGTTGTCGTAGGTCGTTATAAAGCAGTAATCAGAACTATATCAGGCGTGTATTCATCAGAGACTAAAAAGGATGCCGATTTCGTTCGGGCAACGGAATTGTGCGAAAAATTCGCTAAAAAGGAAGGTCGCCAACCTCGTATCATGATAGCGAAGATGGGACAAGACGGTCATGACCGTGGGGCCAAAGTGGTAGCTACCGGATATGCCGATTGTGGCTTTGACGTGGATATGGGACCTTTGTTCCAGACTCCGGGGGAAGCTGCGCGTCAGGCTGTCGAAAACGACGTACATGTGTTGGGCGTTTCTTCTTTGGCTGCCGGCCATAAGACTTTGGTTCCTCAGGTAATCGAAGAGTTGAAGAAATTGGGTCGCGAGGATATTGTGGTAATTGCCGGTGGAGTTATTCCTGCACAGGATTATGACTTCCTTTACAAGGCCGGTGTAGCGGCTATCTTTGGCCCGGGTACTTCGGTAGCCAAAGCTGCGTGCCAGATACTCGAAATTCTTCTCGATGAGTAATTTTGGAAAAGGATAATGTGTTGAAGCCCGGCAGTTTATTACTGCCGGGCTTTTTTGATAATAATATATTGTTATAAAAATGTTTAAAAATAATTGTCTATGATTTGAAAAATATATTAATTTGTAAGACCGATTTATTTCTTAATCTTGATATATATGAAAAATTATTTGTTCCCTTTTAGTTTCTTATTGCTTAGTTTGGGCATTCAGGCCGAGAAGCCGCAGTGGGGTATTCCCGATACGATAAGTCATTATCCGATAGGTCCCGGAGCTGTGTATACTCATATCGAGTTTACACAAAAGCCGATACAGTTACATCAAATTACATTGGATTTGAATAACGAATATAATGCGGTAGAGGTATATCCGTCTAACGGGAAGACTCCGGATGCCTCACGGGAGACAACGTCATCGCAGTGTAAGAGTAACTCTTATGAAGGACACCGGGCGTTTTTGGGGGTAAATCACGATTTATTTCATTATACGGGGCAGACTACGGCTGCGGGGATCAATGTCCGTAACGGAGAAGTTGTCAGTCATTACGGCGATTATGGTCGTTCTGTCATGTCTATTAGCAAAGATAAGGTGGCAGAGGTTTTCCCTCCTAAATATTCGGCAAAGGTAATTTGTCCAGACCAAACAGAAATAACGATCGACAATGTGAACGAGTCGGCATACGGAATACAATCATACAGAAATTGCGTATTGTTCAATACGTATAGCAGTCTTACTCTTACGGAAGACGGTTTATATGTGAAAATAACGCCGCAAGGGGAATGGATTATTAACGGTAACTCGACTCCTTGTCGAGTGGAGGCTATGGAGCATACCCCTATACAACCCGATGGAAAAAGTCATATTTTGTTTATGAGAAACCATGCGTCGGAGCAGTTCGAGGATAAAGTAAAAGTAGGTGATGTCGTTTATATCGACCAGCGGTTTGTGAATACGACGTTTCCCAATTCCGGCATATCCGTTCCACCGGCACAAAACGTTGTACAAGCGTTGCATGGTTGGCCGAGCGTGATATTGAACGGAGAACTTCACGATAAAGAGTACAACGATTTTGTCACTCCCGGACGTGAGTTTCAAGACTATCCTTGTACATTGGTGGGGATAACGAAAGACGGGAAAAGATTGTTTATCATTACCGCCGACAAGGCCTCTATGGTTGAGAATGCTTATTATTTAGTAGAGCAAGGAGCTTGGAATGTCGTTAATTTTGACGGTGGGGGATCGGCTACTATGGTTGTTTGTGACGAAGTGGTAAATACTCCTACCGATGGAAAAGAGAGGGCTGTGATGGATTCGTTTCAAGGTATTTCGTTAGCTCCGGTTGACAGTACGTTTTCTTTCGTTTCTTTTTCTAAACCTTCTGTGCAGGCTATACCTTTGTCGGTGGTTCCTTTGAGGGTATTGGCTCATAACCGTTATGGCGAGATTATCGACGATGATTTTAAAGATGTTACTTATTCGTGCGAACCGGAGGAATTGGGATATGTGAATAGTCGTGGCGAGTTTTGTGCGGGAGCTGTTTCTATGTTAGGAACAATTACGGCTCGGAAAGGTGACTCTGCATGTAAAATACGGGTCGTTATGGGTAATGCCGGCAAGTCGGTTAAATTATGTGCCGATAGTCTTTATATTGACGATATTAGAGAATATCCGATAGAGATCGAGACCGAATCGGACGGAAAGAGATATATGGTAAATCCCACTATTTTTGACTGGCAATCTGTGGGAGCGGATTGCTGTGATGTAGTGGAAGGTGTCGTGAGAGGTGTCACGAACGGGCGAACTGTGTTGCACGGGAAATATGGAGATATGGAAATTCAATTACCGGTTATTGTTGAAATTGGAGTGGGAGAGAAGGTACATGAACGTTTTTCTGATGGAGCTTCTTTTTCTGTAACTGGTAGTTCTGCTATAACCGACATTCGTTTCGATTCGTCTGTACTTCCTGTGGGTTGGAGTGACGGTACTACTCTGTTGTTCAATTTATCCACTGGGCGTGCTCCTAATATTATGTTGGATAAGCCGATACGTTTCTTCGGGTTACCCGATTCGATTTCGATACAGGTGAAAAATTGGGGCGCTTTAATCAATAATATTTCCTATGAATTTTCTTGTTCTACTGGTTCTTGGAGCCATATCGTTAATCCAGATGCCGATAGTGATTCTGTCTATACAGTGTCTTTTGCCGATTTAGATGTAACGGCTTTCCCGGTGGTGTTGAATGATATGAAGATATATTTGTCGACACAGATAAAGGGACCGAATCAGAAAATTTCATTTAGGGATTTGAAGGCTTATTACCCTCATGAAGCACCCGATGGGATAAAAGAGGTAAAATGCGGATCTGATTTTTCGATAAGTAAGATTGATCCGGGAGTAATAAGGATACAAGGTATATCGGAAGGAGAAGATATTGTTATTACTTTGTCGGATATGAACGGGAGACTGCTGGAAACTTTCTGCGATAAGGCTGTGGATTGTGTTGTTTGTGACATAGAGTTACCGTTCGTATTACCTCCGGGTGTATATTTGGTGGGAATACAGACGAAAAGCGGTCGTGTAGTGGAAAAACTTGCATGGTAATGAGAAGCGAACCCCGAATTTTTCGGGGTTCTTTATTTAGGATTCTTTCGAGAGAAGGCTATCTGTATTTTTTAAGAGTGTTTTGATCATTCGGAGGAATACAAAACTTTTTTCATAAATTAAGAATACCGTATTTTTTTCTTTGTTTTATTTTTATTAGTATCTTTATTCGCTTTTATAAACATGATTGTCTATGAATAAAAATTTTATCTCATTGTGTGCTGGTATTTTATTGGGTGTATCTCCGCTTTTTGCCGTACCGGCCAAGCCTGTCCTTGTTAGGGTCGCTCAACCGGACGGGACCGTTGTAACCGTTAAAACCGTAGGTGATGAATTTTATCATTACAAGTCTACTTCCGATGGCATTCCGGTAGTACGTGGCGAAGATGGTTTCTATCGTTATGCCGAGTTGTCTGCAACGGGACTGGTTGTTGCGGGCAATGTGATAGCCCGCGATTCGTCGATGAGGAGTGTTTCGGATAAGGCGTATTTAACATCGCTGTCCGAGAAGAAGATTTCACAGAAACTTTTTAGTCGTCGTAATCTACGGAAGCAACAATTACAAAACAATATAACTCGTCGAGTTACGCAGGCTACTGCCGGCGACGATGTGCACGGTTTGGTCTTGTTGGTTCAGTTCAGCGATAAGAAATTCAGTTCGGTGGGGACACAGCAGGCTTTCGACGAGATGATGAATAAGGAAGGATATGATTATATGGGAGCCATCGGTAGCGCTCGGGATTATTTCATTTCTCAATCGGGAGGACTCTTTCAACCGACATTCGATGTGGTAGGGCCTATCACTCTCGACAATACGATGGCTTATTATGGGGCTAATGATTATTCCGGTCAAGACGTACGTCCCGATGAGATGGTTATCGATGCTTGTAAGAAGTCTGAATCGACGGTCGATTTCACGATATATGACAGAGATAATGATGGATTCGTCGATTTGGTGTATGTGATTTATGCCGGGTATGGAGAATCGTCGGATATAGACGGTTCTTTGGAAAATGCGATTTGGCCTCATGCTTGGTATATTTATCAAGGTGCGCAAAAGCGAGTATCGGTCGACGGTAAATATCTCGATGCTTATGCTTGTTCGGCCGAGCTGTTGGGAAACAGTGGTACTACTCGGGACGGAATCGGTACATTTTGCCATGAATATAGCCATACGTTGGGACTCCCCGATTTTTACGATACGAGCGGTGTGACTTCGAATTATGGAATGGGCACGTGGAGTTTGATGGATTATGGCTGTTATAATGGCCCTGATTCCGATGGCGACGGTTATTCCGATGGTTCTGTTCCGGTCGGGTACACAGCATATGAGCGGGAGTTTTGCGGTTGGATAACTATCGAAGAGCTGACGGCTCCTTCTTCGGTTACACTGGAAAATCTGGCCGATAGCAAGAAGGCCTATAAGATAGTATCGAGCGATAAAGATCAATATTTTACATTGGAAAATAGGCAACAGACCGGTTGGGATCGATATATGGCATCAGCCGGGCTGATGATCGTGAAAGTCGATTACGATCAGTCCGTTTGGGATTATAATACGGTTAACAACGAATCGAGCCGCCAGCGCATGACCATTATGCCGGCCGACAATAAATATAGCGAGTATAATGAAGATGGTGACTTATATCCCTATAATGGTAATACCTCTTTTACCGATGACAGTCGCCCGGCTGCAAAGACAAATACCGGATTGAAGTTGGGAAAACCTGTAACCAACATCGCACAAGATAATGGTGTGATTACGTTCGACTTTATGGGAGGAACCCCGGCAGTGCTTGCTCCCGTGGCCGATGTCGCTACTCATGTGACAGCAACCGGATTTACCGCAAACTGGTCGTCGGTAGAGAATGCTGCCAGCTATACGTTGCAGGTCGATAGAAAACAACCATCGGCCGGTGGCGAAATTTTACTGTCGGAGGATTTCTCGAATTGCACGGCTGACGAGACTACAAATATCGCAGGAACGACTACATTCGGAAATGCGAAGGACGGTTATTTCCAAACTTCGGGTTGGAGTGGTAAGTATTTGTTCCCGAACATAGGAAAGATGAAACTAGGTAATTCGGATAACGGGGGAGCTGTATGTACTCCGGCTATCGATTTATCTTCTTGCGACGGAGTATTTACTGTCCAGTTCGATGCCTCTATGTTCGATGGAAGTAAAGAGAAAAGTGTTGTGATAAAGGTATATGTCGAAGGAGATGAGTCGAATGCTCAATCGACCGAAATTCTCTCGACCAGTAAGATGAATACTTACACGATGACTTTTACAGGTGGTACAGCCGATAGTAAAATCGTGCTGATGTCGACAGCGAGCAGTGGAAAAAAGAGGGCTTATCTCGATAATATCGTTATATATAGCGGTGAAGTTTTACCTGAGATGGCTTCTAAACAAGCTGTTAGCGATGTTTGGCCTCTGATTGTGACGGGAATTACGGATACATCGTATCAGCTCGTTGATTTGGAGCCGGGGTATGTGTATTCTTATAAAGTAAAAGCTGTGACCGCAGAGGGGGAAGAAAGTGACTATTCCAATGTGGTGAAGGTGGATTTATTTACCGGTATTTGCGATTTGCCGGAGTCGCGCAATCGAGTGTATACCGATAACGGTTATATTGTGGTCGAGTGTGAAACGTCACAGCCGGTCGAGGTCGTTAATTTGACAGGTCAGATTGTCGTATCGGCATCTGTGAATGGGCGTTCTTTGTTATCGGTTCCGGTTAAGGGTGTATATGTCGTGCGCTGTGGTACATCGGTAACTCGTGTGGTTGTGAAATGATGGTATGATACTATAAAGAAAAGACCGAAGCGAATGTAAATGGGCTTCAGTCTTTTTTTTATAGTATATGTATAAAAGTTTTTGAGAACTCAAATTTTTACTTTTCGATCGTTCAGCCGACTTTCTTCGGCTTTGAATCCCATGATATGGCTTTCGACTGAAACACTTATGGGGCTAGACAGATAGTCGCGGTTATCGTTCCCGACAGCGTTTATAAAATCGCGAACCAAACATAGGTCTCCGCCGCCGTGCCCGTGTCCGACGTAACTTTTCACTTCTTCTACTTTGGCATCCCATATGCGCTGTTTCCCACTGCGGAAATCGGTTACGGTAAATGTTGTCATATCACCTACGATTTCTCCTTTCGTACCCATTATTTGAGTCCTTCTTCCTCCTTTGGCCATGAATGCCTCCATAGAGAAATTGGCTGTAACACCATTTTCAAACTCCATGCTGGTCACGTAGTGGTCGCATTGGTCATTGTCCATTTGGAACACGCAGCGTCCGTAATCGGTAGTCCGTATCACTTTACGTATTGCCTCGTTTTGAAGGCTGCGTTCTTTGGGCAGGTCGAATGCATATATATGTTTTCGTTTTTTCAAATAAATGTCTAATGCGGAATAGGGGCATTCATTTTCATGCGGACAATCTAAACAACGTTCGGTAGCACCTTGCGGCATATTTTTCCGTTTGAAATAGGTTAAAGAGCCGTAGGCCGAAATAGATTTGCATGGAGAGCCGACCAGCCATCTGATAATGTCGAGGTCGTGGCAGGATTTTGCCAAAATAATGGGGGTAGTTTCCTTTGAATTATGCCAGTTGCCTCTTACATAAGAGTGCGCCATGTGTGCGTATTGTATGGGTTCGAGATGTTGTATACTAATCAGTTGCCCTATGTCACCCGAATCGATGATTTGTTTGAGAGCGATGAAATAGGGTGCGTATCGTAATACATGGCAGACTCCTACAATGGCATTTTTTTTGATCGCTAAATCTCGAATGTCCGTACATTCTTTTTCAGTAGGTGCTATGGGTTTTTCGAGTAAGATGTGATATCCCATCGAAAGCGCTTTCATACAAGGATCATAATGTAGATTGTCGGGTAGACTAATGATAACGGCATCTGCGAATTTTGTTTTATTCAAGGCTTCTTTCCAATCGGTAAATCTGTTTTCTTCCGGGACATCGTGGTCTTCGGCCATAGATTTTAGCCGCAATTGATTTTTATCGGCGACTCCTACTATTTTCATGCAATCGGGGTACATTTTCGCATATCCGGCGTAAACGCTTCCTCTGTTACCTGCACCGAGGACAAGAAATGTTACCGGTCGATTTACATTGGCTTTCAGGTCTTTTATGTCGGTGGCGATTCGAGATACATTGTTTGTCTGTTTTCCGTTGGCTAAAATAGAAGGCGCAAAAGCTGCACCGACAGCGGCAAGCCCCATTACTTTTAAAAATTCCGAGCGTTTCATGATTTAGATTTGATTTTCAAAATTTCTACAAATATATAAAAGAGAAAAATACGAAACAATTTATATGTTTAATATTTTCGATTTGTGTGTATTTTATTTCGATTTGTTCCTTGTGAGATTGTAATGGTGTTTTTTTTGATCTTGTTTGTGTGAGAGAAGTTGAATGATTACATTTGTTTGTTCAATATTGGCATGTATGGGGAGCGATGAGTTGAAGGCATTTTTGACGGCTCTGTCGGGTAGGGATATGAAAATTCGGATTGCAGAATTTTTACAGCAGAAGGATTGTATCACCGAAGCAATGGATATAGCTGTGGGGGAATCTGGTTCAGAGGCATTTCGTGCAGCATGGGGTATCTCTGCAATATACGAAACGAACCGCCTTTGTTTTTTACGATATAAAGATAAGTTCGTTTCGGATTTTTGTCGTGTTAACCACCACGGGGTAAGAAGAGAATATGGCCGTATAATGTTGAGTATGTTGAAACATAAGGAGTATATTCCAGATAGGCATTCTGCTGAAAATTTGGCCGAAATAGTCTGTTCGTGGAGTATTGACCCAAAGATAACGATATCGGAAAAAGTGTGGATTTTTTCGATATTGAAATTTTTATCCCGGTGGGTAGAATGGGGTGAAGATATGTTACAACAATTGGAGGCTCTATGTGAAACTGATATGTCGCCGGGAATGAGGGCCTTAATGCGTCGATTGCGCAAATAGTTTAAAATAGCTTAAATGTTTTTTATTCATCTCGTGAACACTTTGCCTAGTATTACATTTGTATAATAGAACCTAAGGCATAAAGGAGATTTTATATGAAGAAGTTATGGGGTTGTATATTGGTATTTGCGGTGTTGCTGACGGGATGCCGATCGGCTTCGGTACTCTCGTTCGATGTGTGGCGACCGGCAAAAGTTACTTTTCCGGCGGATATCGTGCGGGTAACTGTCGTTAATAATTCGGCAGAGCCTAACGAAAAAGAGGGGAATAAATATAAGGATATTTCGGGTAAGGAATATACGTTGGTCGTGCCGCATGACAGCACGACTTATCGTTTGGCGGAATATATAGCATTAGAACTTTCTGATGCACATTATTTCCCTGAGATTACAATTTTTTATGACGACTCTATAACCTTGCCTAAAAGTTTGTATCCTCTTTTGTCAGAAAATCAACTTTCGATTGTAAGGGGAGGGGCCGATAATACAGCGGTCGTGTCTCTCGATAAAACCGATATGGTAGTAAATATGGAGGATCACACTTTGTTAGGTTCTTCCGGAGAGACTGTCTTTGTTACAGACTTATCGGTAGCCACGACTTTGAATTTACGTGTATATTGGCCGAATAAGATAGAACCTTCTTCCGAAATGGTTACGGATACGTTATATTGGCAATCTTTCGGGTATACGCCAGATGATGCTCATAGTTCATTGCCTCTGACCGCTGAGTTTATTCAAGAGGCGATGAGGCAGATTTCTGCACGGGTAAGAGAATTGTTTATTCCTCATGTAGACAATGTCAATCGTTATATTTATACATCTACCAATCCGGCAATGGATGATGCTTATGATTTTTGGCAGCAGAAAAAATATAAAGAGGCTTCTTATTTGTGGGAATATGTTTATGAAGAACAGAAAAATGAAACTACCCGGGCTATGGCAGCAGCCAATTTGGCTGTGTATAATGAGCTGTTCGATAATTATAAAGTCGCTATTGAATGGGTAGATAAATCACTTTCCTTATTTGAAAAGAGGGTGGATAGTAACGCTTCTGATATAACTGCTTTACGGGATTATCGTCGGCAATTGATGGAACGGAAGTCTGATAATTCTTTGTTGCAGAAACAAATGTAGAGACAAAGATTGGGAAGCCCTCTATTTTTTTGCATCTTCATCACCAAATAAAGGTGATGTATTTGAGAGTGAAGTTTTTGTTTGTATTAACCCCCTCGCCCTGCGGGCACTCCCCCTATATTTTGCTGCGCAAAACACAGGGGGAGAGTGTGAGATGTATATCCCTTTCGCCTCTGCTCCGATGTTATTCAAAATGCCCCGTAGCATTACGGGGTGTGGCGTTAGCAATAGGGGAGGTGTCACGAAGTGACGGAGGGATTGAAAACGCCATCGTATCAGTCTGTTTATACCGGATATATTCCTTTCTCCCCTGACGTGCCCCGTAGCGTTACGGCGAACTGTGTTAGCAATAGGGGAATATACACGAACAATCCCCGTTAATTATCTACTGAGCCACAATCCTTACTGATTATCTACTGAACTCAAATATTGTGTATATTTAAAATGCTAAAAGCGTAATGCTTTATTATAAAAGTACTACGCTTTTTGCTTGCGGAAAGAGAGGGTTATGAACCTACTCCCCAATATCCTTGAAATTCAATTTTTTATCATCATGTCAAAGCCTTAGGGGGTACAACTTAGGTTACAAGAATAATGCTTTTCTGTCACCTTTTGGCTGTTCGTTGTCTGCCTAAAACTATGGTTCAAAGATACGGTTTTCTTTTGATATATGCAAATCATTGAAAATAAATCTTCTGCGGTTAGTGCAAGGTGCAAGCTATATATAAAGATATATACTTGCACCTTGCACTAAAAAAACTTTTTTGTAATAAACAAGATACTATTAAAATAAGTACCTTTGCAAAATGCATCAAGATGATTTCAGATTTTACAAACCTTGTAAGTTGTTACAATCTTACGTCAGATATTATTGGGCATTCAAAAGTAACCAACGACTGAATACCTTGACTTTTCCTATCGGCTGTCCTCAAATCATCTTTCATAAGCAAACACCGCTGTATATCCCCGAATTGAATACAACACAAGATGTACTAACTATCAGTGGGCAGGTTAATTTCTCGTCACACCTATATGCCACCGGAAACACAGAAATGATAGTGGTTGTATTCCACCCTCATGCCATGAGTATGTTTTTGAACATACCGACATCACTTTTTTACAATCAAGAAGTTTCCGGTTACAGCCTTGAAAACAAAAGTTTGAATGAACTGGCTATACGAATATTCGACTGTGAGAATAATTCTATTTGCATAAGTTATATAGAAAAATGGCTGTTGTCACAAATTGACGATAATTCAGCTAATACCACATACAGAATTGAAAGAATAGATGCCGCCGTACAGCAAATATATATTACTCCGCAAATCTCTGTAAACGAATTATCTTCCATTGCCTGCCTAAGTAAAAAACAGTTTGAGCGGTTGTTTCATTCATTTGTAGGCATCAATCCCAAAGAATATACCCGTATCGTCCGCTTCCAAAAGGCTTTGGCGCAGATGCAGCATCAAGCGGGAAAAGAAATCAATCAAGCACAAATAGCATACACCAGCGGTTATGCCGACCAGTCGCATTTCATACGGGAATTTAAGAAATTCTGCGGATATACACCTTTATCTTTGCTGAAAGTATCAAATCCTTATTCCGATTTGTTCACCAATCCCGTATAAATGTCCCGTTTGTTCTATCCGGGTTCAAACGCTTCTCCTACTTTTGCCGCTTGATTAATAGCATTAAGTATGAAAGAAGTAAATCCCCAAGAAACAAGCCGGGCATACGCCTTTGAAATGTGGATGAACGCACCTATGCCAATGGTGACGTTCTTTAAGACACTCAATGTGTCACGCCTTGTGAAAATCAGCCGGAAATCGGGCATGAAGTTTAATATGTTGATGTGCTGGTGCATCAGCAAAGCCGCAAGAAGCGTGAAAGAATTTTATCTGCTACCAGTAGGCGGTAAACTGATGCAGTACGATACCATTGCAGTAAACGCCATTGTTGCCAACAGAGAGGGTGAGGTAAGTTCGTGTGATATTCCTTGCTGCGATGATTTATCTTTGTTTAATCAATGCTATCTGCAACTTACTAAACAAGTAGCTGAAAGTTGCGTCAATCACGACTTGACAGAAAGCATGGTTATCGGCACTTCCGCATTGGCGCAATATGAAATAGACGGGGCAGTCGGTATGTACAGCGGTATATTCAACAATCCGTTTCTCATTTGGGGCAAGTACAAACGTCATTGGCTGAAAACGACACTAACCGTTTCTTTCCAGTTCCACCATACACAAATGGACGGGGCGCACGCTTCCCGCTTTTTGGACGGGGTTCAGAAAGAAATTGATAATCTGAGAATATAAATTCAGGGAAAAACGCTATCTTTGCAGAACTAACAGAAAAAGAAATAGTTGTTCAACAATATGAAATGGCAGTTGTGCATATAGCTACGCTCAACGAATAGCATTCTTGATTAACGCTATTCAGCAATAGACAGGCTTATATCTTAAGTTTGCCTGTTATTGTTTTGTCATTGTCCCTTATTACAAATCTATAAAATTGTTATGCTGCTTAAAGTGGCATGGCTCATTGTATCATATTGGTTTGAACAAATGAATTATACCTATAAGAAAATCTGGCTCATCGCTTTTCCTGTAATGATGAGCATCCTTATCGAACAACTGATAAATATTACCGATGCTTTGTTTTTGGGGCATGTGGGTGATGTGGAACTGGGCGCATCCGCCCTTGCCGGAATATGGTTCTTGGCAATTTATATGCTCGGCTTCGGGTTCAGCTTGGGGTTACAAGTGGTAATTGCCCGCCGTAACGGGGAACAACGATATTCGGAAACGGGAAAAACGTTCTTTCAGGGATTGTTTTTCTTGCTGATACTGGCTGCACTCCTTTGTTTGCTGTCCAAGATATTTTCTCCTATCCTGTTGAAACATCTGATAACTTCGGATGATGTCTATAATGCTATTATCCGCTATTTGGATTGGCGTATTTGGGGATTGTTGTTCTCTTTCCCATTCCTTGCTTTACGCTCGTTTTTGGTAGGCATTACACAGACAAAATCCCTGAATATGGCGGCTTTCACTGCCGTACTGGTGAACATTCCGCTGAACTGGCTCCTGATATTCGGCTTTGATATGGGCATATCGGGAGCGGCTATCGCATCTTCATTTGCTGAAATGTGTTCGCTGGCTGTATTGGCTGCCTATATGTTTCGGCATATTGATAAAAAAGCGTATGGCTTATACTGGCGTATTGATATAACGATATTGAAAGAGGTATTTTCAATCTCGGTATGGAGTATGCTCCAGTTCTTTACAAGTGTAGCCATTTGGTTTCTGTTTTTCGTGGCTATCGAACGTTTGGGAGAAACGGAATTGGCTGTATCGAACATTGTAAGAAGTGCTTCCGCCTTGTTTTCCGTTATCGTCAATGCGTTGGCAGGTGTCACCAGTTCTTTGGTGAGTAACCTAATTGGAGCAGGTGAAAAGAAAAGAGTTTTTCCGCTTTGCCATAAGATTATCCGTTTAGGATATGCGACAGGCATTCCACTGATTGCTTTTGCGTTGTTCTTTCACCAGCCCATTATTGGAGCTTATACAGAAAATCCCGCTATCGTACAGCTTGCATGGCTGCCTTTTCTTGTCATGCTGTTGAATTACTTCTTTGCACTACCCGGTTACGTTTATCTAAATGCTGCAACAGGAACGGGAGCGACACGGACAGTATTCATTTTTCAGGTGATAACTACTATTGCTTATCTGTTCTGCTTATGGGGCAGTGGAATATTTGTACGTGATACTTCTTGGTACACAATCCGTTATTTATCTTAAATATAAACAATACTAAGAACTGAAAATTATGATGAACAAGATATATCCCCGTAAAAGTGACGCGCAAACCGTTTATTTGAACGCTGTCGTAAAAGACCCGTCTATCGAAATAGGCGACTATACCATTTACAATGATTTTGTTTCAGACCCGTGTCTGTTTGAGCAAAACAATGTGTTGTATCACTATCCGATTAACCACGAACGGCTGATAATTGGAAAGTTCTGTTCTATTGCTTGTGGAGCAAAATTTCTGTTCAACTGTGCCAACCATACCCTAAAATCTTTATCCACTTACACATTTCCGCTGTTCTATGAAGATTGGGAATTGGATAAGGCAAATGTGGCTTTCGCTTGGGACAACAAAGGCGACATCGTAATAGGCAATGACGTGTGGATAGGCTATGAAGCCGTAATTATGGCTGGTGTCCATATCGGTGACGGGGCTATTGTTGGCACAAGGGCGGTTGTGACGAAAGATGTGCCGCCCTATACCATTGTGGGTGGTGTCCCTGCTAAAGAGATACGAAAGCGGTTCAGTTCTGATATGATAGAACAGATGCAGGTTTTGGAATGGTGGGACTGGTCGGCAGATAAGATACGGGAGTTTTTGCCTTATCTGATGAATGGCGATTTAGAAAAAGTAATGGCAATGAAAAATAGATAGCCATGAGAACAATAGCGGAAGAAATGTTGTCCCGGATAAATGCTGAAATAAAATTGCTCAATTATGACAATGATATTACAGCAGATGATGCTTTGCACATGGTAAAGTTCATTACTCCGCTATACAGCCAATTAAGAAAGCTTGTATCAGACTATGTATTTCCAACAAATGAGGACGAAATTCTCTTTTTCAAGGAAATCAAGCCTAATATCCTCGACAAATATCTGTATTTTAGTAAGGTTTACAGTATCGAAATGAAATGTCCCATTGGCAACAATGAGATTATCAAAGAATATTTGAACCAAGAATTAGAGGAATTAACCCGTTTCTTCCGTGACAATTTGGATTTTTACCAATACTATCGGTCAAAATCCACTTATATGGATAGTCTGTATTTCGTTCGCAAGAAAACGGATATTCAGTTATTGCTTGACAGTTTCCAATATGACCGTGACCCGTTGTTTTCAACGGAATACGATTATAAGATAGCGAAGATATTATGTAACGAAATGTTGCGTATATACTTAAATCAACGGTTGGTAAAACTTGGAAACACTAATCAGGTAGAACACCACCTGCAACAACTGGATAAGTATATTTTTCGCTTTACAGGTAAAAAGGCATATCTTATTGAACTGGGATATTCTCTTGTATCTTCGGGTGACATCAATAATGGCAACGTGGAGATAAAAGAAATGATGAATTTCCTTAGCACGATATTTCATATTGATTTAGGGGATTATTACGCTTCATACATAGCCATGAAAGAGAGAAAAGACCGGACGGCATATCTTCATCATCTGATAGAGAGCCTTGTTAAGCGGATGAATGAAGATGATATGAAATATCCTCTGTATTTCAATAAATAGAAGTACCATGTTTACCCCAACATGGTACTTTCTTTTTATAGTGAAATGTACGTTGAGAAATGGCATTTTTTCAGAGATTTCACACCGATTTCACTCTAAAATAGTTTGAAAAAAAGTAATACCATGATAGATATAGCCATGACTTTTAGGTTATTTCTTCTCCCGAACTTTGCGGCAAATCAATAAGTTACAATATGGAGATTATAACATTTGAGTCAAAAGCCTATAAGGAACTTGACAACAAGATTACCGCCATAGCAGACTACATCTTTAATCACTTGGACGAAAACAAGACCGATGAAGATGAAATTTGGGTGGATAGTTACGAAGTCTGCACGTTCCTGAAAATCAGTGACCGTACTTTACAACGCCTACGGGCGGCAGGAATGATTTCTTACTCCGACATCAAGGGGCATTACTTTTACAAGATTAAGGAAGTAAAGCGAATGTTGGAAGAACGCCTGATTAAGCGTGATAAGGAGTGTATAAATGAACTGATAACCAATCATCAGAAATATGTTAAGGAAAGAAGAAATTCTAAGCAGAACAAATAACGGACTGCTTGTTTTCAAACATTACTTACCCGGTGACTGGCGTATTGGCAGGCACTTTCTTAATCCTCTTTATCAGGATAAGAAAGCATCCTGTAATATCTACTTCGACCGCCATAGCGGTATATACAAGATGAAAGACTTCGGCAACGACAGTTACAGCGGCGATTGTTTCTTCCTCGTGGGGCAGTTAAAGGGGCTGGACTGCAACCGAGCGGCTGACTTCGTGGAGATACTGGAAATCATCGACCGGGATTTGGGCTTGGGGATGGCTTCCGGCACTCCGGTTTCCATTCCCCCGGCAACCGTCCGCCGGGCAGTGCCGGACAAACCCGAAGAAACGCCCGAAAAGCCAGTCAAGCCCTACCAGTTCCGGGAACAGAAGTTTCCGCTTGCCGAACTGGTGTACTGGCAACAGTACGGCATCACGCCCGAACTGTTGGAACATTACAAGGTCTGTTCGCTCCGGGAATACAACAGCGAAACGGCAGAGGGCAAGCCATACACCTATACTTCATCGGTGGCAGAACCCATGTACGGCTACAAGGGCAAACAGCACATCAAGCTGTACCGCCCGCCCGTTCTCCACGCCCCGCTTCCTCTACGGCGGCAGCTTCGGCGAAAACTACTGTTTCGGGTTGGAGCAACTGCCCGCCAAAGGCGACACGCTCTTCATCACGGGCGGCGAGAAAGACGTGCTTTCGCTGGCAGCACACGGTTTTCACGCTATCTGCTTCAACAGTGAAACGGTGACTATCCCGCCCACGCTGGTATATCGGCTGACGTTCCGCTTCAAGCACATCGTCCTGCTCTTTGACATGGACAAGACGGGCAGGGAAAGTTCATGCAAGCAGGAAAAACTGTTGGAAGAATTTGGAGTGAAACGCCTGCTGCTACCGCTTCCGGGAACGAAAGAGGAAAAGGACATTTCCGACTACTTCAAAGCCGGGAACACCCGTGAAGATTTCCTGAAACTGTTTATCGAATTTTTAGACAACCTGTATAGTGACACTTTGATTATGCTTAAATCATGCGAGATAGATTTCAACAACCCGCCTGCCAAAGCACAAGAGATTATTTCGGCGGGTGACGTTCCGTTAGGAACACAAGGCAACCTGTTCGGCATCACCGGGGGCGAGGGAACGGGAAAGAGCAATTACGTAGCCGCAATCGTGGCGGGCTGCATCTGCCCCGCAGGTGCGGACATAGATACGCTGGGCATACAGATAACCGCCAACGGCAGGCACAAGGCGGTCTTGCTCTATGATACCGAACAGTCGGAAGTACAACTGTTCAAGAATGTAAGCAACCTGCTGGCACGAGCCAAACAGCCGGACAAACCCGATGAACTGAAAGCGTTTTGTCTTACTGGCATGTCACGCAAAGAACGCTTGAACGCCATTGTGCAGAGCATGGATAAGTTCTACTACCAGTACGGCGGCATCCAGTTGGTAGTCATTGACGGCATCGCAGACCTCGTTAAGAGTGCTAACGATGAAGCGGAAAGCGTGGCGGTGATAGATGAACTTTACCGACTGGCAGGTATCTATAACACGTGTATTCTGTGTGTGCTGCACTTTGTACCGAACGGTTTGAAGCTGCGGGGACATTTGGGTAGTGAGTTGCAGCGCAAGGCGACTACTATTCTTTCGATAGAGAAAGACGAAGAACCTACCCAATCAGTGGTGAAAGCACTGAAAGTGCGTGACGGTAGCCCGCTGGACGTTCCTCTGATGCTTTTTGCATGGGATAAGAAAGCCGGGATGCACGTGTACAAGGGTGAGAAGCCCCGTGAGGAAAAGGAGAAGCGCAAGGAAAGGGAACTGGTAGGAGTTGCCCGTGACATTTTCGGGCGACAGACACATATCACTTATATTGACCTTTGCGAACAGTTGCAACAGGTCTTGGATGTTAAGGAACGCACCGCAAAGAGTTATATCCGCTTTATGCGTGAACGGGAGATTATCATTAAAGACCCGGTGAACCAAAGCTATTTTATGATAGGTCTTATTTAATTCGTTAGCCTTATGTATATAGAAAAAGAAAACTTCGTGGCTTGGATGGAGCGTATTATGGATAGGCTTGATATGCAGGACAAAAAGATAGACCGTCTGTTAAGCGGTCACAATTATCTGAACGGTGAAAAACTCCTTGATAATCAGGATTTGTGCTTTATGCTGAAAGTGAGTACCAAAACCTTGCAACGTTACCGGAAGAAAGGAATACTGCCTTACTTGACGTTAGACGGGAAATATTTCTACCGTGCAAGTGACATACACAAGTTAATCCGTGAACGCATGGATTGAGTGATAATCAATATCATATATTTTCTTCTTGAATCCTGTCTTGTTATGATAATAAGGCAGGATTTCATTTATTTATAAGGTTATTCCGGTGATTTTCGCTAATTTTGCAAAAGTAACATAAGAGAATAACGGCGGTTGAACAGTTTCGGCTGTGATTTCGTCATTATATATAACATATTCGTTCGCCGAATATCTCACTACGAAAACTGGCACTTTTCAAAAGAAACGGGATTTTCAGCGCAATGTCTATGCTATGCTTTGTCATAGCGTGGACTTGCCTGTTTCGTTTCTTTGGGTATGCCAGTACCTCGTAGTGGAGCAGTGTAAGTTCACGCTTCTTTTTTGAGGTATCAACGAATAGGTTGAAAAAGATTATCAACTGTTTAATACCTGATAGGATGAAACAAATTAAAGCGCATATCGCCGTATCTCTTGACGGACATACAGCCACCTTAGATAAGGAACTGGATTGGTTACCCGATGAAGTAAAAACTATCGTTGGAAAATACTATTTGGATGCAGATTGCCTGCTTATGGGGGCGAACACCTACAACTACATCTTTGAACACTGGGGCGGGTGGCCGCACAAAAGCAAACGGTCTTTTGTGGTGTCACACTACGACACCAACGTGACGCCGGACTGCGGCGTGGAGTTCCTGACCGAAGAACCGCTGCAAAGGGTCTATGAACTGAAACAGGAAACCGACATGCTGGTGGTGGGCGGTGGCAAGCTGCTTACTTCATTGATTAAAGCCGGACTGCTGGATAGCCTGACAATATACACCGTCCCGGTCATGGCGGGCAAAGGCATCGGCTTTATCGGGGAAACATTAGGCTCGGAATGGAAACTGTCGGAAAGCGGGGTACTGGACGGCGGGATTGTCCGCTCCACCTACCTGTTTGACGGGCATTTGTAAAAAATGCGCCCGGTTTCCCTCCGGGCGCAACCACTAAAATTTCAATTATCATAAGTGGCAAAACCTATCACAATGAAATTCCAGCGGCAAAGATAGGCTATTTCTTCGGTTTCGCTTTCTTTTCGGGGAATGAAAAACCGACATTGAACTGCTCGTCCAGCACCAGCGAAGCATCGAAAGCCTTGCCATTCTTGCCCATGAAGCCCTTGATTAGCCCGGTCTTGCGTCTCGTCACCAGCTCAACAATCTGCTTGTCGGAAAGCTGCTTGTCGCACTTGTTGCGAAATATGGTAAGCGTGCAGTCCACGTTGGAACACTTCGCCACCTTCGGGTAGAACAGGATGCGCCCGCTACCGCATTTCGGGCAGGGGCAGGTTTCACCGCCCGCAACGGATAATTGTACCGATAGCAGTTCCGCCGTGATTTGGGCGGCGTACACCTCGATACCCTTTCGGAACGTGTCGGCATCCATGCTGCCCGCTTCTATCTTGGCAAGGGCGGTTTCCCACATAGCCGTCATTTCTACATCGGCAATCTTCTTGTCCCTGACTATCTTGTAAACGGCAAGCCCCTTGTCGGTAGGCACAAGGTTCTTCTTCTTACGCACGATGTACTGGCGGGCGAAAAGCGTTTCGATAATCGCCGCACGGGTGGCGGGCGTGCCTATCCCGGCATCTTTCAGGCTGGCTTTCAGTTCGGCATCCTCCAGTTCCTTTCCGGCGTTCCCCATTGCCGCAAGCAGGCTGCTTTCCGTGTGCAGCGGTTTCGGCTTGGTCTGCTTTTCGAGCAGATCCACGCCGGAGAGTGGCAAATATTCTCCCTCTTGGAGCGGCGGCAGGCTGGCGGCTTCTTCGTCCCCGCCCGTTTCCTGCTCGCCGAACACGGCACGCCACCCGGTTACTTTCATCACAGACCCTTTCACCGTGAAGTCGGTATCTCCAGCCGACAATATGGCGGTGGTAACGTCTTTCACGCACTTGCCCGAAAAGGCTTCCAGCATACGCCCGGCTACCAGTTCATAAACCGCCCGCTCGTCTTTGGAGAGTTCACCGGGCAGGTTTTCTGTGACGATTAAGGCGTGGTGGTCGGTCACTTTGCCGTCATTCACGCTGCGGCGGTTCAGCGTTACGCCGTTCAATCCGGCGGCATACCCGGCAAAACGGGGGTATTGCCCCAGCAGGGTGACACGCTCCGGCATTTCATCGAAAACGTCCTCCGGGATATAGCGGCTTCCGGTTCTCGGGTAGGACATCACTTTCTTTTCATACAGGCTTTGCGCTATGGAAAGGGTCTTGTCTGCCGAAAAGTCCAACTTCGTGTTCGCATCCTTTTGAAGAGAAGTCAGGTCGTACAAAAGGGGCGGCTCTTGGCTGGTTTCTTTCCTTTCAACGGACTTCACCGCAAGCTGCCCGGCATCCTTTACCCGTTGCAGGGCGGCTATGGCTTCGGGCTGTTGCTCCCACTTGGCGGTAGATTGGGCGGTGAAACTGATTCTACCGCTGGCGGTATCGGCTTTGAGTTGCCAAAACTTGGTCGGGACAAAGTTCTTGTTTTCCAAATAGCGGCTGCATATCATCACGAGCGTGGGTGTCTGCACCCTACCCAGTGAGAACACGCCCTGCCCGGCGGCTACACTCAACGCTTGGGTGGCGTTTATGCCTATCAGCCAGTCCGCTTCGCTGCGGGACTTGGCGGAGAGGTAGAGGTTATCGTAACATTCTCCCGGTTGCAGGTTTTCCAGCCCCTCACGGATTGCCTTGTCGGTAAGGCTGCTTATCCACAGGCGCACAAAGGGCTTCCGGCAGTTCAGGTAATGGAAGATATAGCGGAAGATTAGCTCACCCTCACGTCCGGCATCGGTGGCGACAATAATACGGTCGCACCGGTCGAACATTTCCTTTATCACTTTCAACTGTTTCAGCACGCCGGGGTCTGCCTTGTAACCTTTCTCCGCTTTCACCTGACGGGGGATTAATTGGAAATCGGGCGGCAGTATGGGCAGGCTCTCCCTGCGGAAGTTCGCCACGCCATAGGCTTCCGGCATGGCAAGCTGGATTAAGTGGCCGAACGCCCATGTCACCATATACCCGTTGCCGGAAAGATAACCGTCATTACGCTGGGTAGCCCCGATGATGCGGGCGATGTCTTTTGCCACGCTGGGCTTCTCTGCTATCAATGCAATCATATTGTTTCTTTTTTATGGTTTGTTACTGACTTGATTTTCCGTAAAATTTTACGGTCATAATAAATATGGTAGCCGCCCACGTAATACTGGCGGTTGTGCCTGTCTATTTCTTTCCAGTCGGTTTTTAAAGAAAGGACTATGAAGAAAATCAGGACGACAAGCGGAATAGCTATAATATAGATTAGCTGCATACCTTTATAATTTCATTCCTTTGGACTTCTTGGGTTTATCCGCATTCAGGCTCTTGTTCTGCGCCTTATTATCCTGCTTCTCTTTCTGCTTGGCGGTGGGCTTGTCCTGCCCCTGTTTCAACGGCTCTTTACTCTGCTTGGTGGCTTCGTTGGTCTTGCCCTCCGAATTGACCGCTACCTGCGTCCGGCTCTCGGCGGCGGGGGTAACGTCTTTCGGCTGTACCTTGTCGGAGGATTTGCCCTGTGCGCCGGGCTGCACATGACCGTTGAACTCAACGCCCTTGCCGTCCTTTAACCCGGCTACCTGCTGCTCTACGGGCTGTTGTCCCTGCTGCAAGAACTGGACGGCAGACCTCGGCAGGAACTCCAAGCCACGCTCCACCGCACTGACCTGTAAATAGGCACTGCGCTTCGTGCCGTCCCTGAATTGCAGGTTTTCCATTTTCACCGCTTGCCCGGCTTCAAAGGCGGCTTTCTGCTCCGGGCTGACTTTCACGCCGCAAATGGTATCGGGGCATTTCCACTTGTCAGCCCGCATATATTCCAGTTCGTGCGTGTACCTGTCCCGGCTGACGAACACGGGGATTTGTTCGCCGCTTTTCGGGTCTTTGATTTGTGCGATGCCGCCCAAGTTGCCAGTACCCTGCAAGTTGCCCTGTTCCTGTTTGGTGAAGTCGTGTTCATGGAACGGGCGTTGCAACAACTTTTCATCCTGCTGTACGCCATGCAGCTTGGGTACTACCGTACCGTCCTTTGCTTGATAGAAAGAGAGCTTGACATCGGTAGGTTTGAAGTAAAAGCCGCCTACCGTCCCCGAAACGGTGTAAGTGTTGCGGGACTTGTAGCCACGCATCACCCGGTCGAAGTCTTTCGTGTTTTTCAGGGTGTCGGCGGTAATGCCGACTTTTTTCAGGTTCTCCCAGTCGATTTTTGCCGGGTCGAAGCGGTAGCCCTGCTTGAATTCGTGGAAGTCGGGCTTCGGCACTCGAAGCATTTCAGCCCGCTTGTCGCCCTCCGGTGTAGGGTTGCGGTGGTTGTCCTCGATTGCCTTTGCCTGCTGTTCTGCTTCGGATGCCTTTACGCTGAAAAGTTCCAGCCCGGAAGTGTCCTGAAACTTGCGGAAGAAATTGGAAAGGAAGTTGCTGAACACATCGCTGTTCTTGTCCACCTGCATGAACTCGCTACCGTGTGTCGGCGGCACGGTCTGCAAATTGCCCTCCTTGTTAATACCCTTGACGGCACTCACCTTGTCCTGCTGTTTATCCAAGACCAGCAGCACGTCTTTTTCCTGCCCCTCTGCGGGCGGGGTCATTCTGTTTGCCATAAATAATTGGAATTTTAGTGGTTACGGGAATAGTCCCGCCCAAAGGTAACCACTAAATATGCTATATTTGGATAGGCAGAAAGGAGTGTCCGCATTTGTCCTGTGTTGTCTTGATTTGTTCGGGTCGTATGAATTACTGCAATTAATGGTTGCAGAATTGGAAACGGGCATAAAAAAAAGAGAGCGAAGTTAATCACTCTCTTTAGATGAGCCATTTGTGAAACGTTTATGAAGCGTTTGTGATTTTAGCAAACGCCTTATAATAAGCTATATATAAAAATAAAAGCTAAAAAACAGCTTATTTTTGGAGCGTTTGTGAAGCGTTTGGCAAACCTTTGATTGAGTTTCCGTTATTCTTCTATTATCAGGTGACACTATAAAAAGAAAACATCTTCGGTAAAATATTTGTTATGTTTTTGCAGGTAATTACATAATATACTATCTTTGCAAATAGAAATAAAGGACATAAATATGGCTTCATTCAGAAAAGATATACTTGGACAGATTGAACGGATAGATGCCGGGCGTATCTTCACGTTCCGGGATTTGTCATTTGATACGGGAAAGACTGCCAATGTTGCGGTATTGCTCTCCGAGCAGAGCCGAAAAGGGGTATTGGTACGGATTGAAAAAGGGGCGTACTACCGTCCCAAGAAATCAGTGCTGGGACTGGGAAAGCTGCCCGTCTATCAGGATGAACAGTTCCGTTACCTGACGGAAAAACTGAATGGCTATATCACGGGGGCTTACGTCTATAACAAAATGGGGCTGACCGAACAGGTTGCCACTACCATAACGATAGCCACTCCCAACCCAGTACGCCGTTTCCGTTTCAGGAACTTGGATATAGAATGCGTGAAAGCCTACTGCACGGATTACCCGGATGATAGCCTTGTACCGTACTTGCGGTTGCTCGATGCGATAAAGGACATGAAGCACATACCCGGAACAACCGGGCAGGACATTTACAACCGGGTCAAAAGCCTATATTTCAACGAATACAGCCTGCCGGAACTGGAAAAAATCGTATCTTTGGCGAAAAATTACCCGCCACGTGTCAGAAAGGTGGTTGCAGACATACTGGGCGACATCAGGCAAACCGTATTGCAAACGGAAATGGCAAAGACACTTCTTCCCACGACACGGTTCCACATGAATTATCAAGTGTATAAGACTTAAAATAGTGTAATGGCAGAGCTTTTTGCAGGACAACTACTCTTTTATGAAAGAAATGTGCTATATTTGTAATGTTGTTTATTTTAGCATTGTTATATCCATTCAATAATAGTCAACGATTGATTATGCAAAATGATAATATATATAACCTATTAGGATATACATCTGAATTTCTGAAAGCCAATTCAGAAATAGCTAACTTATACCCTGATTACGGTGATTTGGTGAAACTTGAAGCTGATAAGTTTTATTTTTCTGGGAGTCAACCTGCGATTATATTTGTAGATATAAAATCATTTAGTAACAAAGAAGAATTACGGCGTATTGCTGCAATTCAACATAAAGCTTGGAATTATCGAAAGATTATTTTATTGTTCGCATTATCTGAAACAGAAATAAGAATCTATAACTGTTACGAAAAGCCAACCTATATAAAGGAAAATGACAATATTAATTTTAGATTAAAACCAGCAGAATTATTACGTTATGATACGGCATCTTCGGATGTGGACACTCTTAGTACTCTCATGAAGATTTTTTCCCGAATAGGGGTAGATAATGGATTACTATGGACAGAACAGCCGGAAATACGAAAAAAGATAGATTTACAAAACCGAATAGATGCTTATTTGGTAAAAAGTCTTATTGAAACAGCTAACGCATTAGAAAAAAATGGTTTAAACAAAAAAGTAATCCATAGTCTTTTAATGCGGTCACTCTTTATTTTATTTTTAGAAGATAAGGGGGCTGCCAACGAAGCTGGTTTATATACAAAAATTAAAAGCGACAGTTCTAGTTATTTCGATATTCTTGACAGTAAAGAGGCAACATATAAGCTATTTGAAGAGGTACAAATCCACTTCAATGGAAATGTTACTCCCGTTTTACCTAATGAGAAAGAATTAGTAACCGACAATCACCTTAAACTTATTAAGAGATGTTTTATAGATGGAAATATATCAGATAATGAAACATTATTTAAGAAATGGAGATTGTTTAATTTTGAAATTATACAAATTGAATTATTAAGCGAAATTTACGAGAACTTCTTAGGGGAATTAAGGCATGAGCGTGGTCAGTTTTACACACCATATAATTTGGTCGAACTTATCCTTTATGATAAACTTCCTATTAATAATAGTAACTACAATGTGAAAATTTTAGACCCAGCTTGCGGTTCGGGTATTTTCTTGGTTGAAAGTTACAAACGCCTTATAAAAAGATGGAAAAAAGCTAATAATACTAATAAAATCAGCTTTGAAAATTTAAAGAATCTACTTTTAGACAACATATATGGAATAGAAATAGATGAAACTGCTATTAAAGTAGCTGCATTTAGTTTATATTTAGCATTGATAGATGAATTAGACCCTAAAACCCTTTGGATTGAAACGAATTATCAATTGCCTTATCTGATTTTTGATTCTGAAGATACAAATATCAAAAATCAAGGGCGCAATTTATGGAGAAAAGACACAATCGGAGAAGTGGACACGCATCTTTTCCCAAAAGTTGATTTAATTATTGGTAATCCTCCTTTTGGGACTAAAAACTTACCGCAAATAATCAAAGAGTATTGTTCCAAATATAAATTTTCAAATGAGTATGTACTTCCATTCATTCATAAATCGGTTGAATTTTGTCCAACAGGAGAGATTGCTTTAATTTTCAATTCAAAAGTATTAACAAACACACAAAAAACATATCAAAATTTCAGAAAGTGGTTATTCAACGCTAATTATGTCGAAAAAGTATATAATCTTTCGATATTTCGTAAAACACCAAAGCATTTCGGCGGACAATTATTTGCGTCCGCAGTAGGACCTGTAAGTATTGTTTATTTTCAACATACTGCTCCTGAAACCATTTCTGAGACAATAGAATATTGGGCTCCTAAAACCTACATAAAATCAAGTATTGTTGATGGAGTTGTCATTGACAATAGCGATATTAAAGAATTACCTAGGATTGAATGTCTGAATCCAAATTCTAAAATTTGGAAAGTTGCATTATGGGGTAATTTCAATAATTTTAGGCTTTTAAAAAAACTTCAAAAAACTACTTTAAAAGATTATTTTGACAAAACTGATAATTGGATTTATGGAAGAGGTTTAAATGCAGATAGTGACAATCCTGATTTTGTTCCCAACCAAATGATAAAAACAGAATGTATTGAAAGATATTTCACAGACCCCGATACATCTACACAACCCAATACAAAGTTTTACAGAAAAAACAATGAGCAATTGTTTTCTCCTCCATTTGTAATATTCAAAGAGGGACAACACAATACGGAAATAGCATGTTCTCTTTTTGAGAAAAAAAGATACTGCACCACTGGTGCTTTTATTATAAATACAACGGATGAAAAGTTAGATGAAAAAAAATTTTTAGTTTCATATTTAAATTCGGATATTGCTAAATACATATTATTTCTAACCGCATCGTCGTGGGGAATTGAACGAGAACGTGTTTTGCTAAATGAACTATTAGAACTACCATCTCCATTTTCCTCAATAGATTCTGATATACTAAAAAACATAGCAACAGCTTTTGATAAAATTACTTCACTCAAGGAAAGTGTAATTTGTGATGATGCAAAAGTAAAAGAGCAAGAACAATATATATTCAATGAGTTTATTAAGCATTTCTCATTATCTGATAGAGAAGTTGCTCTAATAGAAGATACAATGTCGTTTGGCTTAGGACTATTTAAAGATGGACATAATTCTATTGGTTTTAGGCGAACTCAATTGTCCGAAAACATAATGTATGCAGAAACTTTACATAATGATATAAATTCATTCTTATTATCATCAAACACAAAGGTTTCGGCAACGATATATGATGTACAATTAAATGACCCGTTAAATTTAGTCATTCTACATTTCGGCAAAGAAGTAAAAGAAATTGAAAATTATCTGCGTCAAAGTTTGGGGGAGGGACA
>OMEQ01000419.1_pt1 | contig 29433 bp, 47 predicted proteins | sample 1645451 | NCBI WGS metagenome assembly OMEQ01 (sample SAMEA103958142, study PRJEB25191) | human gut metagenome | biome: human-associated habitat [ENVO:00009003]; feature: intestine environment [ENVO:2100002]; material: feces | place: Germany | collected 2013/2015
GCATTGGCGCATCAGCCGGAACGTTATCTCCCGGCTCCAAATCGGCGATACATAGCCGCGGCGCGTCATGTACATGGGCGTGCCGATGTAGTTCGGCAGATTGTTGGGGTTCAGGTGCAGCTCGGCGCAGTTGATAAAATCAAGACCAGTGGCCAGAATTACATCCTTTTTCTGCTGGAAATGCTCGTAAAAATCGGGCGTCATGGGCGTTTCAATCGCGACGGTGGGGATATACTTCTTCGCCGCAGCGATGCTCTGGATGACGTTGTCCGCGCAAGACGTTGCGCCGAGGTTGAAGCGCAGTTCGTCCAGCCCGGCCTCACCCAGCGCACGCAGATTTTCCTCCGTGCAGAGCGTGCCGTTGGTGTACATATGCTGATGAATCCCGGCGGCGCGGAACTTGCGGATGATATCGGGATACAGTTCGATTTCCATGAACGGCTCCAGATAGACGTAGCTGACGCCGGTCGGTCGGTTCGACGTGCTGAGCAGCAGGTCGATATCCTCCACGCGGAAGTACGTCCCGCCGATTTCCCACAGCCCTTCGCCGATGGTTTCTTGACAATCCAACTCGCCGTAATTGTAGCAGAACGGGCAGCGGATGTTGCACTTGTTCGTCCGGCGGATGGCGCTCAGCCCCGTGCCGGTCAGGCAGGACGTGCAGCCCTTGGAAAATTTCGCTGGGTCGCCGACGAAGTACGTCCGCCCGCCGAGCGTGTGCAAATCGGGAATCTGCGCCATCAGTTCCTTGTGGCGCGCGTCCACCGCGGTTTCAATCTGGCTGATGACAGCCCAAGCCAACTCCTGCTGATGCGGCATCAGCGGCTCATCTTCCGGCAGTTCCGCGAAGAAACGAAACCACATTAGCGCGTCTTTCTTGCTGATTTTCATGCGTTCATCATTCCTCCCGTGAATTTCGCTTCCATCATAGCACAATTTTATACCGCGCGCAACCATTCAGCGCATCGGCTTGCGCCGTGAAAGCATCATTCTGCGTCCATTTCGTGAAAAAATTTCATTTCCCCCTTGACAACCCATCCATACCGTGCTATACTATTTTGTGTTGCGGGGCATTAGCGCAGCTGGTAGCGCACAACACTGGCAGTGTTGGGGTCAGCGGTTCGAATCCGCTATGCTCCACCATTTTCATCAGCGGTCGAACATTCGACCGCTGATTTTTTATTATCCGGAACAGGAAGCAGGTTTTCAATCTCGCTGCTTGCGCCGATGGCTTCAATATAAGATACTTGGCGGCTGTCACGAAGATTGTAATAGATAATCAGTTTCTCATCGTACAGATACACGGTATTGATGAACACATCAATGATGCGGCGGCGGAACGCTGGGTCAAGGCAATCCCCTGTGCAGAATTGGCGCAGCCACGCGCAGACTTCGTCCTTTGTGTAGACGATGGACGCGGCGACGCGCAGTTTTGAAAGGTCGATTTCCATGTCAGCCTTTTTTGCGTCGAGTTCTTCGCAGCGCTTCATGAAGCGGTCGCGCATTGCATCGGTTGTCGCTTGAATGCACAAGTCCATCGTTTTCTGAATTTCGCCCTCGGTCAGGGCAATCTTCTGCTCAAGCACTCGGATGCCTGATTTATCAAATTCCCGCTCGTATTCGGCTACAATGGCGCTTGCAATGTACTCCGTTCGCGCAGGGGTCAGCACATAATCAAGCGTCTGCTCGACAACGTACCATTCAAGAAAGTCTTTTCGCTCATTGGCTTTCTTGCATTGGTGCTTTTTCTTTTTCAGGGAGCAGGCATAGTAATTGTAAACGACACCTTTGTGATTCTGACCGCATTCAGCCGTTACGGGACTTCCACACAGACCGCAGAACAGCTTGCCTTGCAGTAAATACTCCGTTTTTGCGCGGGCTTCTCCGCCTCCTGTGCGTCGATTGCGAGCAATGCGATCCTGTACGCGGTCAAATAGCGGTTTGTCCACGACGGCAGGCAGTCCGCCCGGAATCTCGATGCCGTTATAGGTGTATTCGCCAATTGTTTTTCGGTTTTTCAGGATGGACAAGAGCCAGCTTAACGTGACAGGTACGCCGCGATTGCTTCGCAGGCCGCGCTTGGCAAAGTCGCTGACGATAGACTTTGACCCTTCGCCGCTGTCGTAGCGCATGAAGGCCTCCCTAACGATGGCGGCGCGCTCGTCGATGACGGTCAGCTTCTGTTCATCATCGACGCGACACCACCACGGCAGTGTTCCGCCGACGAATTTGCCGCGCAAGGCACTTTCGCGCATTCCGCGGGCGATTTTCTTCTTCAAGTCAAGCGAATAGTATTCCGCCGATGCTTCAAGCAGTGCTTCGAGCAGCACACTTTCGTCGCCCTCGCCCACGTTTTCCATAGCCGAAATGACCTTGACACCGTACTGTTTCAGCTTGTGCTTGTAGGTGGCGCTGTCATAGCGGTTGCGAGCGAAACGGTCGAGCTTCCAAACGAGTATGCGTTCAAATTGGCGCTTCGATGCGTCTTTTATCATACGCTGAAAATCGGGGCGTTCATCCGTCTTGCCGGAAATGGCACGGTCGATGTATTCACCGATGATGGCCAAATCGTTGCGCTTCGCATATTCATAGCAGTCGCGCAGCTGCCCCTCGATGGACTGCTCTGTCTGATTGTGGCTTGAATAGCGCGCGTAAATGACAGCGTTCATGTGCATTCTCCTTTCAGGAGCATCATATACGGATAACCTGTGGAGAAAGTCTTGCGGCTATGATGCAGGTACAGCGGTTGAAGCCCGCTGGAATCAGGTGTGTGGATGGCGCGCGGGAAGAAAGTGCCGAGCGCAAAGACAAGACTTTTGGTTTACAAAAAAACGCGGCGGTGGTAATCTGGTTGACACGCCGTGCCGCAACTGCTTTTCAGATTTTCTGCACTTTTGTCAACTGACTTACAATAGAAGCACCAGCACGCCGACCACGAGCGCCGCAACGCCCAGCACCTCGACCAGACACCCGCTGCACCCGGTCATGCGTTTCATTTTTGCCCGCCGCCCACTACGAGTCGTCGGGACACCTGTCCAGCGGGCGAAACGCTGCTTCGCGGACGTGATGCCCAGCGCGCGCTTCCACGAGAAGCCACGGCGGCGATGATGAAAATAATGACGGCGACGTGCCATAATGGAATACCTCCTATTCGCTGTACTTTTCCCCTCTGCTGATGCGCAGGGGGGCTTATTTTATTTCTTCTGATGATTTTTTCGGGTGACTTTCCAGCAGTTCCAGCGCCACCTGCTGATAGATGGGGTCGGCGGCGGCATAGGCGGACACATAGCGTTCAATCGTGGAAGAACCAGAAGACGGCGGAGAGACTTCGTCTGTCCAGCCCATCAGGTACTCCGGTGTAGTGTGGAGGGCATCGGAAAGCGGCTGGAGAATGCTCACGGGCATATTCTCTATGTCGTCGCTTTCATATCGGTATACTGTTGCACGGTTTTTCCCGATGCGCTGTCCAAGCTCATCTGCGGATAATCCGGATTGTAAGCGGAGCGCTTTGATTCGTTCGCTCGTTTTGCTCACATGCTCACCTCCTGTTTGGCAAGTATAGCACAAACGTCGCAAATATGCAATGGAAATTGCACGATAGCAGAAAATTTCGCGAATGTGCGATTTTACTATTGACAACGTTGGCGGAGTGCGCTATACTCTTAGATGAAAAGTCGCAAAGATGCGACAAGTTAGGAGGAAACACAATGGATGTTCGTAAGCTGAAGGCTGCAATGGTAGCTCGCGGCATCGGCGTTGATGAGCTGGCGCGCGAAACCGGGCTGTCTCGTGCGCTTGTATATCGCCGTTTGGCGAAGCCGGATGACTTTTCTATTGGTGAAGTGCGCCGTGTATCGGAAGCGCTGGCACTTTCGGCGGCAGAGGCAGCGGAAATTTTTTTTAGTGCAAATGTCGCATAAATGCGATTGCAGGAGGTGCCATCAAGCCATGACCAAAGAGGAGCTATTGGAGCGAATCAACGACATTCGGGACGGACTCGAAGAACTTGCCGATGATGCTGAAAGCATCGACGTGGAGGAAAAGATCGTGCGGAACACCGCCTTCAAAATGCTTTTTGCGGATGTGAAGCAGATGCTTGCCGCAGGTGAGATTAACCTGTTCCACGTCGGCGATCTCATCATCAATCATCATGAGTTTTTCGGCGCAGTCGCTTGGGACGTTATCGGCATCAATGTCGATATGCCTGTCAGCGGCGCAAAAGTGCCGACGCTGACTCTGCTGATGCACAATGTCATTGACTGCGGGTTCATCTATGACGAGGAAAGTGAAGCCTTCCCGTGCGGACATGCGCATTATCCTTCTTCGACAATCCGCAATGTGCTGAACACGAGCTTTCTAAGCGGCTTTTCCGAAGCAGACCGCGCGGCAATGCTGGAAGTCGAAAAGACAACGTACACGGTCGATTCGGAGGGCGGCAAGCCCGAAACCACGGCGGACAAGCTGTTCTTGCTTTCCTGCACAGAAGTCGGATTTCCTGTTGATGGCTGTGTGCGCGACGAAGGCGCAGCATATCCGTTCTTTACGGGCAGCAAAAGCAGGCGAAAGAAGGACGCGGCAGGCTTTCCCCATTACTGGTGGCTGCGTTCGCCGCACTCCAGAAACGCGAGCACTGCGCGTTTCGTGAGCACGACAGGCGCACGGGGCAGCACAGCTGCCCGCGGTAGCATTAGCGTGGCGGCGGCTTGTGTAATATCCGGAGGTGCCCCATGACGCAACAGCATCCCAGCAATCTCAGGCTTTGCCCGGAAGTCGGCATCCGCAGCCTGAAAGACCTGACGAAGGATGAGCTGATTTACTGCATCAACGCCGCCGCCATTGACGAATGCAGGCTGAAGTGGGCGTTGCAGGACATTGCGGACAAGCGGCAGAAGAAAAAATGGCAGAAGGAAGATGCAGCAATGGCGCAGTACAGAAAACTGCTGGAAGAACTCGTCGCGCTGGTCTCGCCGTATCAAGGCAAGGAGCTTCCGCGCGACGTGGCGCTGAAAGAGAACGCCATCGTCAAGAAGATGCGGCGGCTGGGAAATGTGTTCTGCCCCAAATAGTAGGGGCACAGAGAGTGAGGTTCAAAAGCACCAAGAATGCAGTAAGGAGGCGACATCATGTCCCGCGACCTAAAACCCACCGAGCGGCTTGTGCAAATCGGGCAGACGGCGCTTCGTGCGCCGGACGGCTCATTTCTGCCCACGCAGCCGCTCTATATCATCGTCGAAGCCGCACCGGACGAGCCGCAAGACAAGCCGTTCAGTGCGGGCGAAGAACAGCTCATGACTGACGTATCCGGCATCTTCGCCAAGAAGTTTGCGCAGTACGTTCAGGGGCAGCAATGATTGGCAGTTCACACTCCCCTTAGCGGGAACGACAAAAAGGAGGTTTCCCCATGACCATTGGTGAAAAGATGACCATCACGACGTGGCGCGCGCGTCAGCTTGCCTATCTGGAAGAGGTGTACTCCCCCCGCGAACACATGGGCAAGCTGATGAGCCACCTCGGCGCGCGGCACGTCTACATCCAGCTGTACAACCAGATGCGCGCCGCGCTTTGCAGTATGCCGGAGCAGCCGAACAGCTACGTCGCTATGGCGGTCTACCGCAAGCTGCGCGAGGACATGTCCACGCTCGACGATATGCTTGACCAGCTGGAGGACACCGGGCTGTACGACCCGGACGAGTACGGCCCCGACGGGGTGGAGGTGTGACGCTATGAGCCTGACCCCCATCGGCTACGTCGTCCAGATCCGTATCACGGACGGCATGTGCCTGTACTTCACCCGCCTGACCCAGGGCGGCATTGACCTGACTGCTGACCTCGACAAGGCAATGCTCTTCGACACCGAGGAGCGCGCGCGGGATTTCGCCCTGCACGCTGGCTACGTCCTGCGCGTGGACGAGAACGCCTTTGCGGTGGAAACGTGCTTCGAGATGACCACGCCCGAAGGCGACGTGGACTTGATCGAGGGATCGCACGTTCTCCACCCGGACGACGACAACGAGTAAACGACAAGAGGAGGTTTCCCCCTATGAGCTTTGAGATGGCACTTCTCGCCGCATTCGCCACGCTGATTGGCATCCCGGCGGCAATCCACGCCCTGGGCGAACTGCTGGTTTCCCTGGACTGCCGCACGGCGTCGCGCCAGAAGCGCCGGGAGATTCGCGCTGCCATGGCGCAGCAGCCGTCTCCCGTCACCCCCGGCATGACTGCCATGATGTGCCGCCTGAAGGGAGGGCGTTTCTGATGGCCGAAAAGCCCACTGACTTCTACCGTATGCGGGCAAAAGTGCTTGAAAAGCAGCTGGAGCACGAGCAGGAGTGGGAAACGTACTTCCCCGGCATCACCAACCGCGAATACAGCACCTATGCGGACACTTGCGCGTGCGGCATGGCGCGGCGGCTGGACGAAATCGAGGCGGCGGATCTGGTCGCGTCGTGGTGCGGCTTCCAGCGGGAGCGCATCACCATCGTGACGACGGAGAAGCCGCTGGAACGCAACCGCCACGGCGACATCCGCTGCAAGGACGGCATCACCAACTACGACCGCCGCCCGGTGCTGGTGCACACATTCTCCGTGCGCACCCCTGACGGCGCGCCCCGTGGCGAGGGCAACATCCACTACATCCGCTTCGAGGTGCTGGGGCGGCTCTATGAGCTGATGGACGGCGCCCTGCGCGTGCTGTGAGGAGGTGGAGGATATGTCTGACAGCGTTCTGATTACGCTGCTGATTTGCGCGACGGTGCTTGCGCTGGCGCTTCTGCCGAAAAAGTAAATGCCGCCCTCAAAGTGAGAGCGGCAGGGGGCTACATGCCAAGCAGGTCGGCGTGCGTGCCCGTGCGGACAGCTGTGAGAATCAGCGCTTCCGGCGTGACTTCGTAAATCAGCAGCCAGTCCGGGCGAACATGGCATTCACGCTGACCCGCCATATTCCCGGTCAGCGGATGGTCGCGGTACTTTGCTTCCAGTGTTTCGCCCGCACGAAGGCGATTTAGAACATCGGCAAGAAGCGACGTGTCATACCCGCGCTTACGCATGAGTTTGTAGTCTCGCCGAAATTGCGCGGTCAGCTTTAATTCCAGCATTCTTTTTGCTCCTCAGCATCAGCTTCCGCATTCAGTTCGTCCATCATTTCCTTTACGCTGCTGTAACTCTTCGTCTTAATCCTCCCGGCGGCAATCGCTCGCGCTTCGGCGACGGCATCCAGCGTCTCCTGATTCGGCTCGCGCAGCTCAAACGGAAGTCCCGCTTCCAGCACCGACTTGTGCAGGAAGATGTTCACCGCGTCGCTGAGCGTCAGTCCATAGCGGCTGTAAATCTGCTCTGCTTGCGCCTTGACCTCTGGGTCAACTCGGAAATTGAGGTTTGCTGTTCTCATTGATTCCACCACCTTTCAAGCTAATTGTATCACTTTTGTTTTACATTGTCAACACATTTCGCAAGGAGGTTTCCCCATGAACGTATTCTTTGGCACCGGCCGCCTGACCGCTGACCCCATCATCGGCGTGGCCAGCGGCAGCGGCACGTCCGTCGCCCGGTACACCCTTGCCATCCCGCGCTGCCGGTCGGGCGAACAGCAAATCGCCGATTTCGTGCGCTGCAAGGCGTTCGGCAAGAGCGCCGATTTCGCCGCCAAGTACCTGCGCAAGGGTCAGCGCGTCGCCGTGCGCGGTTCGCTGGAAGTGAGCAAATATGAGAAGGACGGTGCACCGCAAACGATGGTGGAGGTCATCGTCAGCCAGCAGGAGTTCTGCGACGCGCCCCGCAAGAAGCAGGAAGAGCCGGACGACGACCGCGATTTTCCGGAATCGCTGGAGGAGGTGACGGGCGTTGAAGTACCCCTCTAAGGCAAAAGAAGCCATCCGCGCGACGGAAATGCCGCCCGTGACGCTCGCTGAGGCGCTGTCGCTCCAAGACACGCAGCGCAAGTACGGCAACGAGAAAGTCGTCATCAATGGGCAGACGTTCGATAGCCAAGCGGAATATCGCCGCTGGCGTGAACTCTGCCTGATGGCGCAGGCGGGCGAAATCGGCGATTTGCAGCGCCAAGTGCGGTATGAGCTTGTCCCCGCTCAGCGGGACGAGGCCGGGAATGTCCTTGAACGCGCTTGCTTCTATGTCGCCGATTTCGTCTATACCGATGCGGACGGGCGCACCGTTGTGGAGGACGTGAAGGGCTTCCGCACGAAGGAGTACCTCATCCGCCGCAAGCTGATGCTGTTCCGCTACGGCATCCGCATTCAGGAAGTGGAGGCGTAAACGATGCTGACGACCATTGACCGCTCCAAGCTGGCGCTCTGCCCGCTGTGCAGTATGCCCGCCATCATGGAGAACCCGTATGTGCGCGAGGATGCGCTGTGGATTCGGTGCAAGAGTTGTGGATTTCACGCCTGCGTCTTCAAGGACGAGGCGACCGCGCGGAAGCGGGAGGGGACGGAAAATGAGCAGCCGGAACGAGCGCCCCAAGCAGGTTGACCGGATTCTGGACTACATGCGCCGCTACGGGTCAATCACCACGCTGGACGCGATGCTTGACCTCGGCATCCTGCGCCTTGCAAGCCGCATCAGCGAGCTGAAGAAGGCGGGTGTCCCCATCCGGCGGGACTGGGCGAAGGTCACAAACCGCCACGGGGAAACGTGCAACGTACTGCGCTACAGCCTCGATGGCAGCCTTGCCGTCATTCCCGATAAGCCCAGCGGCGAAGAATAAGGGGGCAGCACCATGCCAATTGTCAACTATGTGCGGGAACATATGCGGTTCATCGAATATGCGTCTGATGAAGGACTTTCGTCCGGAGAACGCCTTGTGTGGTATGCGCTGATGCACATCATCAACGGACGCGCACAAGGGAGCATCTGGCCGGAGGGGTTCATCCGCATTGCGAATGACCGGCTTCTCGCACTCTGCCCCATGCAGCTGGGCGCCGTCATCATGGCGCGGAACAGCCTCAAGCAGCGCGGCTTAATTGACTTCATCCCCGGCAGCAGGAACAAACGCGCCCCCGCCTACAAAATCAATTTCTTCTCCCCCGAATTTCCGCCTGATTCCCCCGGCAAAGCGGAGAAAATGCAAAGTTACTGCGAAAATCGGAGTAATTACAATAATAACATGGGGAGTAACTACGATAATAACATAGGGGGTAACAACGGTAACATAGTACCAAACTATACGGAAAGAGAATACCAAACAGGGGAAACGGGTTACCCAGAAGAAGAGAATGAGGAATACACCGAAGCGGAACGCGCGTGTACGGGCGGGCGCGCGCGCGATAAGCAAATCGCCGCCATCTGGCGGTCTGATTTCGGTGCGATTCCCGCCCCGGCGCAGGTGCAGCGGCTCTCCACCGCGGCGGATGTGCTGCAAATGCCGCTGACAGTGCTGCGTGAAGCCGTCCGGTGCGCCGCCGCGACGGGCGCGAAGTCCCCGATGGCATATGTGCTGACGCTCCTGCAAGACTGGCACTATGCGGGCGTTCGGACGGCGGATGAGGTGGGCGAATATGCCTATCTGCGCGACGTGGTGGAGGGCAGGCAGCCCGGCAACCGCGAAAAAGCACAGCAGGCGCTGGCACAGATGCGCCTCCGCCATCAGCAGATGCCGGAGGGCAGCGAGGAAGGGGCGGACGGCTGATGCAAGCAAGCGACATGACAACGGAGCAGCTGATTCGCTACTTTCGGTGCATGGGCAGTGCGAACGCGGTCTGCCGCGAGCATCAGCGCTGCCCGGATTGCCCGTATTACGTTCCGCAGAGCTACAACGTGCGCTTCCGCGATGCGGCGATGGAAATTGCCAATCGGCTGGAAGCAGCACTGAACCGTGGAGGACAAGCAACATGAGCAACCAATCCCCCTGCACCGACCCGCTCTACCCCTGCACGGCGCTGACGCTGGCGGAAAAGAGCGCCGCGCTGGACGGCTTGACGCACCTGCTCCGCCGCCTGCCGCTGCTCCTTGACGAGGCGGAAGCGGTGACAGCCGCAATCCGCGCCCTGCGCAAGGCGACGACGGTGGATGACTGCCGGGTGCGCCGCATCACTGTGTACGGCATGGGGCAAGCGAAGGACGCGGTGTATTCCCAGCGTGGCGACGACTATCTGCTCGAAGCCCAGCGCGTGGCAGAAGAGAATCTGCCGAATACGTCAGATATGCCGGAGAACGCCCCGAAGAATCCGCCGGAGACGGTGGAGGATGCCGAAAATCCGCCGAAAGTGCCGCCGAAAAAGCGAAATAGCGGCTGGCGATGCTGACGGGCGATTCAGGAGGGGCGGACGATGCGGGCAAAAGAGTATCTGTCGCAGGTGCGTTGTCTCGACGAGCGGATCACCTGCAAGCTGGCGGACGCGGCGCGATTGCAGGACATGGCGACGCGCATCACGCCCATCCTGCGGGAAGACGGCGTATCCGGGGGCGGCGGCGTGCCGGATCGTCTGGCGGACGCGGTGGCGAAAATCGTCGACCTGAAAGCCGAAATCAACCGGGACATCGACCGTCTGGTGGACAAGAAGCGCGACATTGCGGCGAAGCTGGGCAAATTGACCGACCGGCGGTATTACGCGGTGCTTTTCCGGCGGTATCTGCTGTTTGAGACGTTCGAGAAGATTTCCTGCGAGATGAACTACTCGTGGCGGCACGTCTGCTCCCTGCACGGGCAGGCGCTGGAGGCGTTTCAAAAGGTGCTGGACGCGGAAAAAGACGCATGATGAACGGCGCGGAGGTGAGAAAAATGGCGATAATCGGCGTGCTGTGTCTGCTGGCAGCGGTGGTCTGCGCGGCGTGCGTGATGGTGAACAGGCGATAAAAGCAAAAGGGACTGCATACGTTCATGCAGCCCCCCGATTTTTTTTGCGCGCTTACGCCTTGTCTTCCGCCTGCGCGTGTTCTTCCAGCCACTGCGCCACAATCAGGCGCAGCAGGGCGGATTTGCTGATTGCCATGCGCTTCGCCTGCTGGGCGAGCGCCGCGTTTTGTTCGGCGGTCAGGATGACGAGGGTAGACTGCTTGCCGCCGCTTTCGCTCAGTGCCATCGGGGAAACCTCCTTGTGTGGTGGTTGACTTCCTGCCCTGCATATGCTATCATGAGATCGGAGCGGTGGGCAGGTGTGTACCGCCCCGACCTTGATGGGTCTTAGGTTGCGTCCGTGCCGGCGGATGCGTCCTTGTCGATGGCGCTTGCAATCTCTTGCAGTGCCGCGTCTAACTTGCGAGGGTCATTGATTTCACGGTTGATGATGCGGATTGCCTGAATGAGTGCTTTGGTCTGTCCGTTGGTTGCCAATTCGTTGTCCTCCATGTTCTCACCTGCCCTTTCTGTTAGGTTTCTCCTAACGTCTATTATTATATCACTGTTATATGATTTTGTCAAGGAGTTTTAGAAGAAAATCTGCATTTTGCGGGGAACTTTTCGCCCGGTGGAGGCTCACGGCACGAGCAAATCCACCGGGATTCCCAGCGCGGCGGCAACGGTGCGCATCCGCTCCAGCGGCACGGACTGCTTGCCGTACTCCCACAGCTGCACGACACGTTCAGCGCTTGCGCCGGTGTAGCCGCACATTTCACCAAGGGCGCGCTGGGTCAGTCCGCGCTCCTTGCGCTTGCTCTTGATGAGGGCAGGGATGCTTTCGACAGGGGGATTCGACGGGGTATAGCACATGATGATGCTCCTTTCACTTTTTGCGCAGATCGTTCGTCAGCAGCACAGCCAGATAGACCAGAACACCGAGTTCGGCAATGTCTAACAGCAATTGTACAAAATCCATGTTGCACAGATGAGCAAGATGTGGTAGAATAGAAGCGAGGGCAGCAGGGTGTTTTGCGCACCCTGCCGCGCCCGGCTGATTAGTCCTTCAGGAGTTCCAGTGCGATTTGAAGCACCTTCAGGATAATCAGCAGAACCGTCGCTGCAAGTTCCAGCTTGCGGCGATTTTTCTTTCGCTTCTTGCTCATCCCGTTCACCTCCTTTCCTCTTCTATTATATCACAATAAGTTCATTGTGTCAATAAGCAAATCAAAGAAATTTTGCAATTTTTCATCACTTTTTCAAAAGCTCGCGCCCTGCTTTCCGAGCCGCTCACGGCATCACATCATAAAATATCATAGTATTTCATACCCCGCTCATGCTATACTGCACATGGAAACCTCCAATCACCTCACCCGACGGACGCGCCAGTCTCCGCCGGGTCTTTTTATGCCTCAAATTCGCTGTACCACACCCGTGGAGATGAAATCCTCTGCGCGTGGAGGCGCAGCATCGTTCGCTCCTCATTGCACAGAAAGGATGGTGGACTTGGCTGGACTGACCGAGAAACAACGCCGCTTCTGCGACGAGTACCTGATTGACCTGAACGCGACGCAAGCCGCCATCCGCGCCGGATATTCCCCGAAAACAGCGGCGGCGATTGCGGCAGAAAACCTCACAAAACCTAAGGTTGCTGAAAACATCAAAAAGCGCATGGACGAAAAGGAAGATGCGCTGATTGCCAAGCAGGACGAAGTGCTGAAATACCTGACGGCGGTGATGCGCCGGGAGATGAAGGAGTCTGTCGTCGTAACGTGCATGGAGGAGAAGACGGAAGTCATCCCCGGCGAGGGCGGCAGCAAGCCCACCCGGCGCACGACGAAGAAGGAAGAACCGAAGGTCGTCGAGATTCCGGCACGGCTGTGCGACGCGAACAAGGCGGCGGAGCTGCTGGGCAAGCGCTACGGGCTGTTCACGGACAGGGTGGATGTGTCGGGCAGCCTGCCGGTGATTCTGGCGGGAGAGGATGCGCTTGACGACTAATCAGCCGCGAATCTACCTGCCGGATGTCGTCGGGCGCGGCTACGGCGCGTTCTGGCGCTTCACGGGGCGCTACCGCGTGTGCAAAGGCAGCCGCGCAAGCAAGAAAAGCACAACGACGGCGCTGAATTTCATCTACCGCATGATGAAGTACCCCGGCGCAAACCTGCTGGTCATCCGCAAAACGTACCGCACCTTGCGCGACAGCTGCTTCACACAGCTTCTCTGGGCGATTCACCGCCTGCAAGTGGAGGCGTTCTGGAGCTGGAAGGAAAGTCCGCTGGAAATCACCTACAAGCCAACGGGGCAGAAAATCTACTTTCGCGGCATGGATGATCCATTGAAATTGACCTCCATCACCGCGCAGAGCGGCGTGCTGTGCTGGGTGTGGATTGAAGAAGCCTACGAAATCATGAACGAGAGCGACTTCAACACGCTGGATGAATCCATCCGCGGCGAATGCGCACCGCCGCTGTTCAAGCAAATCACGCTGACGTTCAACCCGTGGAATCAGAAGCACTGGCTGAAAGCGCGCTTTTTCGACGTAGAAGACCCGGACATCCTCGCCATCACAACGAACTACCAGTGCAACGAGTGGCTGGACAAGCAGGATTTACGCCTATTTGAGCGGATGAAGGCGACGAACCCGCGCCGCTACGCCGTGGCTGGCTTAGGAAACTGGGGCATTGTGGAGGGGCTCATTTACGAGTGCTGGCAGGAATCCGCGTTCGACCCGGCGGAAATCAGCCGGACGGGCAAGCTGGAATCCGTGTTCGGGCTGGACTTCGGCTTCACCAACGACCCGACGGCGCTGTTCTGCGGATTGCTGGACATTCCGGCGCGCCGCCTGTACGTCTTTGACGAGCTGTACGAACGGGGGCTGACGAACGACATGATTGCCAAGCGTGTGACGGCGATGGGCTACGGCAAAGTGAGCATCACCGCCGACGGCGCAGAGCCGAAATCCATTGCCGAGCTGCGCGGCATGGGCTTGCGCGTACACAGCGCGGCGAAAGGCGCGGACAGCATCCGCAGCGGCATCCAGTGGATTCAAAATCTCGAAATCATCATCCACCCGCGCTGCGCGAATTTCATAACGGAAATCAGCAACTACACATGGGACAAGGACAAGTTCGGCAAGATGCTCGACAGCCCCATTGACGACTTCAACCACCTGATGGACGCCATGCGCTATGGGCTGGAAAAGTTCATTGTGGGGAAAAAGTGGACGTATTGAAGGAGGGCAACCCCGATGACAGACGGAGAAAGACTGACGGCGATTCTTGCGCAGTACGCCATCCCCTGCGAGAAGGTCAGCTTCCGCGGCAAGCTGGACGCGCTGGCGGCAGGGCTGGGCATCCAGACGCAAGGGCGGCTGATGGGCGACGTGCTGGATGACATTGCCGCCAAGACGGGCGTGGAGCGCGACAACCGGCTCTATGGTACGTTCATCCGCAAGCTGTACGAGGGCGTGACCAGCGGCGAGGACGCGACGCTTTCCGGCAATCCGCTGACGTGTGAGAACGCGCTGGCGGGAAAACCGCTGGGGGCGCTGCATGTGTACGGCAAGAGTACGCAGAACGGCGTGCCGACCCCGACTGCGCCCGTGCCGATTCTCAGCGCTGGCGACAGCGGAACGGTGACGGTCACGGTGTCGGATGGCGCGAACGACTCGCAGACGCTGACGCTGACGCTGCAAACGCCGAACGCGCTGCCGGGCATCCCGGTCACATCCGGCGGGAACTACACAGACGAGAACGGGCAGCGTTGGGTCTGCGATGAGATGGACTTGGCGCGCGGGGTGTATTTGCAGCGGGTCACCAAATTCAAGCTGACATCCTCGATGAGATGGACGAAGGTTGGTAACAAGGTTGACCGCTATTTTTACACGTTCAACGGCATCAATACGGCAGGAGTGCTCTGCACGCATTTCAGTGCTGCCATCAACGGTGAAACCGTAGGCGGCATTGCTACCAGCAACGGCACCACCATCGGTTTCGCTTACGCGGAAAAGGGTACAACGACCGTTTCTGACTTCGAGCAGTTTCTGAACGAGAACGACGTGCTCGTCTATACGGCGCTTGCCGCGCCCGTCGAAACCGCCCTTTCCGCCGCTGAAATTGCCGCGTACAAAGCGCTGACCACCTACGCCCCGACGACCGTCATCAGCGCAAGCGGCGTGTCGGGGCTGGCGGCAACCTACAGGCGCCGGAAAGCGGCGGAATGATAGCGTTCCGCCCAGAAGAAATCAAGACAATCGAAGAAATTCACTAAAAGCACCCTGCACGCGCACGGTGCTTTTTTTGAGCCCTCAATTCACCACCAAGGAGGCGCATCCCTATGTTATCCCCCGCGGAAATCCGCACATTCATCGACAGTGACAGCGCATCCACCCGCAAGCAGCTTGCGCGGCAGGGTCAGCGCTACTACGAGGGCGACCACGACATCCGCAATTACCGCCTGTTCTTCATCAACGCCGACGGCACGCCGCAGGAGGACAAGAACCGCTCGAACATCAAAATCAGCCACCCGTTCTTCACCGAGCTGGTAGACCAAGAGGCGCAGTACATGCTGTCCGGGCAGGAAACGTTCGTGCGGTCGGACATTCCGGAACTTCAAGCGGCGCTCGAAGATTATTTTGACGAGGATTTCACCGCCGAACTCTACGAGGTCATCACGGGCGCGGTGGCGAAGGGCTTTGAGTACATGTACGCCTACAAGGATGCGGACGGCCGCACGCGCTTTCAGGCAGCGGACAGCCTCGGCGTGGTGGAAGTGCGGGCAAAGGACACCGACGACGGCTGCGAGTACGTCATCTACTGGTACATCGACCGCATCGGCAAGGACAACAAAGCCATCAAGCGCATTCAGGTGTGGGACAAAAAGCAGACGCACTTCTTCTGCCAGGTGAACGAGGGCGAGATTGTGCCGGATGAATCCGCACCGCTGAACCCGCGCCCGCACACCATCTGGCGCAAGCCCGGCGACGAAAGCACCTACTTTGACGGCTTCGGCTTCATCCCCTTCTTCCGCCTGGACAACGGGTCAAAGCAGTTTTCGGGGCTGAAAACCATCAAGGGGCTGATTGACGACTACGACCTCATGAGTTGCGGGCTATCCAACAACATTCAGGACGCGAACGAAGTCCTCTACGTCGTCAAGGGCTTTGAGGGCGACAACCTCGATGAGCTGATGACGAACATCCGGGCGAAAAAGCACATCGGCATCCCGGATTCCGGCGGTGACGTGGAGATTCGCACGATTGACATCCCCTATCAGGCGCGCCAGACGAAGCTGGAACTGGACGAAAAGAACATCTACCGCTTCGGCATGGGCTTCAACGCCGCGCAGGTCGGCGACGGCAACGTGACGAACGTGGTCATCAAGAGCCGCTATGCGCTGCTTGACCTCAAGTGCAACAAGCTGGAAATCCGGCTGAAGCAGTTCATGCGGCGGCTGCTGAAAATCGTGCTGAAAGAAATCAACGACGAGAACGGCACGGACTACCAGATGCAGGACGTGTATTTCGACTTCCGGCGCGAGGTGATGGCGAACGCGCTGGACAACGCGCAGATTGCATTGACCGACGCGCAGAAACAACAGGCGCAGATTTCGACGCTGCTGGCGCTCACCGACGTGCTGGATGACGAAACGCTGCTGGAAAACATCTGCGACGTGCTGGAACTGGACTACAAGACGATTCGCGGGCGGACGAAATCAGACGACGGCGCGGCGGACGTGGTGCTGGCGGACGTTCCGGCGGAAGAGGATGACGCGGGGTGATGTGAATGCGCAAGAGCGAGAAGGAAGCCCTGCAAGCGATGCTGGATGATGAGCAGGAGACCATCAAGGCACTGGAAAAGGCGTACCAGCGGGCGATTCGGCGCATCGACAACCACATTCGCATCCTCGAAAGCGACGAAATGACGCAATCGAAAATCTACCAGAAGCGTTATCAGGAGGCGATGAAAGCCCAAATCAACGCCGCGCTGGACGAACTGCACAAGAAAAGCAATCAGACCATCGAAGAATACCTGACGCGCAGCTACCAGCACGGCTACGTTGGCACAATGTACAGTCTGCACAAGCAGGGAATGCCGATTCTCGCCCCCTTTGACCAGCGTGCCGTCACCCGCGCCGTCCGCACGGACAGCAAGCTCAGCGGGCGGCTGTACGGTGAACTTGGCGTTGATATGCAGAAGCTGAAGAAGACCATCCGCCGGGAGATTTCCATCGGCATCTCCATCGGCAGCGACTACAACATGATTGCCCGTCAGGTGCAGATTTCTTCCGGCATTCCGCTCAAACGCGCGAAAACCATCGTCCGCACCGAGGGACACCGCATTCAGCAGCAATCCGCTGACGACGCGCGCAACGCCGCCAAGGGGCAAGGCTGCCAAGTCGTCAAGCAATGGGATGCAGTGCTGGACGGCAACACGCGCACGGATCACCGCATCCTTGACGGGCAGATTCGCGAAGTCGGCGAGCCGTTCGAGATAGACGGCAAGAAAGCGGAGTACCCCGGCGCATTCGGGCGCCCCGAAGAGGACTGCAACTGCCGGTGCGTCGCGCTGACGCGGGCGCGGTGGGGGCTGGATGAAGCCGAATTGCAGACGATGAAGGACAGGGCAAAATTCTTTGGACTAGACAAGACGGAGAACTTCAAGGAGTTTGAAGAAAAGTACCTGAATGCGGCGGACAGCTTGAAAAAGCAAGGGGAAAGTGGTATAATAGGAGCGGCTCAACCGCGCCAGTATAAGCAATTTAATGCAGGAGAAGCCGCAAACGACTTCTTCTATTACGATGATGAAAGTCGTGGTTTGCTGGCAAGAAGGAATAGCCAACACGCAAAGTGGCAATTCAGTTTAACGCAGAATGAAAAGGACTGCATTTCCGACTATACAGGCGGCGGCTATTATGACCTCAACAATTATCTTCGGAAAATCGGCGACTGGCAGAAAAGAGACGCAGAAAAGGAAGAGTTCATAGCAAGAAATCTTGATTCTGCAATTAGCCGATACAAGTTGAGGGATAACATCCGTGTCCAGCGAGGCGTAATGGAAGATGCGTTAGATAATCTGCTGGCGCAATACAGTGATGATATTTCTATGCTCATCGGGAAAATATACCGCGATAGCGGCTATATGAGTACAACGGTATTGCAAGGGAACAGTGTCGCAACTGCCAAACCTGTCATTTTTGAAATAGAGATTCCTGCCGGAGCTGGTCGCGGCGCATATGTAAATCAACTTGCTGGGCAGTATCAAGATGCTGAATATGAGTTTCTTTTGGCGCGAAATAGCAAATTTGAAATAACAGGCATAGAGAAAAACGAAGAACCGATTCCACCGCAAACCATAATCAAAATGAGGCTGATTGCTGATGAGTAAGAAAGTCGAGGAATTTCCGTTTTACATCACTTATGCGGATGTTTCTGCATATTGTTCCTTGTTAGCAGACAAGTACTCGAAAAATGTTGCTTTGGTGGATGTGATTGATAGCAACAAATTCGTGGAGCAGTGCGACAATCCTCAGAAATACAAGAAAAATGCGGATGAGCTTCTGTTGGCGATTCGCCAGTGTCTTGTTAATAATGGTTTTGAAACGGAGGTAAGCACCTGCGACAAGGTGTTTGCTGACGGCAACAGAAACCGCAGCAAAGTAAACCCTTATGTTCCCTTGAATGAACGTTGGAAAAACGAAAAAATATAGAAAAGTAGCCGCAATGCACCCTGCCCCCGCACGGTGCTTTTTTGATGCGTTGAAAGGAGTGCGTAAACGTGACCGTGAAAATGACCAGAGAGGAGCGAATCCAGCAAATCAGGGACTGCGGGCAGACCATCACCGAAAAGGCAGAAAGCATCTATGGGGATTATGCCTGCCCGACGAACTTGCAGGTGGTCATTACTATGAAGGCGAATGAGCTGCCGAACATCACCGTGAATCGGGAGTTTTTCAGCGACATCATGCTGGAACGCAATGGTGGGCATATCCGGTAACCGGCTTTGAACCATCTTTGAACCTTTTTTGAAACTAAAAATTGCAAGTTGCAAAGAGAAATTGCAACTTACCATCAACTTGCAATCAACTCAATCCGCGAAAAGCAGCCGCACACCCGTGCAGGCTGTTTTTTAATACATCCAAAAAGGAGTGGTATCATGGACATCTCTACCATGGGCACGGTGCTGGCGATTGTCGTCATCACCTACCTGATCGGGCTGCTCTGCAAGACCATCAGCGCCATCAAGGACGAGCTGATTCCCGTCATTGTGGGCGCAGTCGGCGGTCTGCTGGGCATCGTCGGCATGTACGTCATCCCGGATTTCCCGGCGCATGACGTGCTGAATGCGGTGGCGGTCGGCATTGTGTCTGGGCTGGCTTCTACTGGCGTGAATCAGGTATACAAGCAGCTCGTCACCAAGGGTGACGCTGACGTTGACCCCGGCGGTGATTACTGATGGCGAAGACGGTCAACGTCCTTGACGTGATTTCCCTTTTCCGGCAGGCATACGCGGAAAAGTGGGGGTACATCTGGGGCGGCACGGGGCAGATTCACACACAGAAGGCGCAGGACAATGCCACCCGCGCACAGACGAAGCGGTACGGTCAGAAGTGGGTCGGACGCCGCGTCGCAGACTGCTCCGGGCTTTTCTACTGGGCATATAAGCAGCTCGGAGGGTACATGTACCACGGGAGCAACACCATGTGGCGCAAGTACGCCGCCGCCAAGGGCGCATTGCAGGGCGGCAAGCGCACCGATGGTCAGCCGCTCAAGCCCGGCACGGCGGTGTTCCTCACCAAGGGGAGCGACCGCCATCATGTCGGGCTGTACGTCGGCGATGGCGAGGTCATCGAGGCAAAAGGCACGGCTTACGGCGTGGTCGAGAGCAAAATCACCCGCTGGAACGAGTGGGCGGAGCTGACCGGCACGGCTTACGCCGCTGATTCGTCCGCTGATGCGCCTGATTCGCCCGCTGACGTGCCTGTCACGCCCGCCCCGACCGAGAACCCGGCGGATGCCGGAGACGGCGCAAGCCCCCTTCTCGTCCTCAGGAACGGCAGCAGAGGGACGCAGGTCAAAGTCCTGCAATACCTGTTGATTGACGCGGGATTCGACTGCGACAAGGTGGACGGCATCGTCGGCAAGCACACCATTGCCGCCGTCAAGGCATTCCAGACCGCGCACAGTTTGACTGCGGACGGCATCGTCGGCGCGAAGACGTGGGCGTCGCTGCTCCAATAGCGGCAATCAGGCGCACCTGACGCAAGAGCGGGTGCGCCTTTGCAATTCTGGTATACAACATCATTCTCTCGCCGGAGGCGGCGTAAAACACCGACTGCCCACGGGATGCGACCCCGTAAATAAGCGTAGGGCGGTGGAAGGAGAAACACATGACGCTTGCAGAGATTCTCAAACAGAACGGCGTTGCGGAGGACACCATTCGCGCCATCCAGAACGACATGAAAACCGCCAAGCTCTTCACCACCGGCGAGGAGAACGCGGATATTCGCCTCGGAAAGCTCAAAGGAGAACACGAAAGCGTTCGCCAGCAGCTCGAAGCGGCGCAGCAGAAGATTGCCGCCCTCGAAGCCGACAAGGCAGAACACAGCGGCAGCCAAGAGAAGATGGACGAGATGCACAGGCAGCTTGAAGCGGCGCAGGCGGCCCTGCAAAAGAGCCGCATGGATGCTGCTATCCACATTGCCCTCATGCGCGGTGGCGCAAGCGACATCGACTACATGACGTGGGTACTCCAGCAGAAAGGGGACGCCCTGACGCTGGACGACAAGGGGAACATCGACGGATGGGAGAACACCCTTGCCAGCTTGAAGAAAAAGTACCCGAACCAGTTCGAGAGCCAGAGCCGCAAGCAAATCGTCGAGAACCGTCTGCCGGATCAGGAGGGACACGCGCCGCTCAGCCGGAGCGAGATTCTCAAGAAACCATACGCAGAGCGGCGGGAAATTTTCGAGGAGAACCCGGAAGCCTTCCGCGCGGCGATGGCGGCGGAGAAATGACACCATTTTGTTGACATTAACAAAATGGCACAGACCATTTTCGTGAGGTCACGAAAATGATAATGAGGAGGAAAAAATAAATGGCAGTTACCAAGCTGAACAACCTGATTAACCCCGAAGTAATGGGCGCGATGATTGGCGCGAAGATTGACGCGCAGCTGAAGCTGACCCCCTATGCGAAGGTGGACACGACGCTGGTGGGCGTTCCGGGCGACACCAAGACCGTGCCGAGCTGGAACTACATCGGCGACGCGGAGGACGTGGCGGAAGGCGCGGAGGTGGGTCTGTCCACCCTGACGGCTTCCAGTACGACCTTCACCATCAAGAAGGCGATGAAGGCGGTCGGCATCACGCAGGAAGCCGTCAATTCCGGGCTTGGCAACCCCATCGGTCAGGCGGAAACCCAGCTTGCCAAGGCGATTGCGGGCAAGGTTGACAATGACGTGCTGGATGCGGTGTACACGGGCAAGAATGTCTATTCGGCTTCCACCCTCGCGGCGATTGCCTACGGCGGGCTGGTGGACGCGATTGCCAAGTTTGAGGACGAAGAGGACGGCGTGGACAAGGTGCTGTTCATCCACCCGGCGCAGGAAGCGACGCTGCTGAAGGACAGCGACTTCCTCTCTGCTGACAAGTTCACGGCGGGCGTGGCGGTGAACGGCGCGATTGGCAAGATTGCTGGCGCGTGGGTCAAGAAGTCCAAGAAGGTTAAGCACATCGAGTATGAGAAGGCGTCTGGCGGCACTTTCACCATCACCGACGAAAGCACCGACGAAGACGCAAGCCACAAGAAGCTGTCCACCGTGCAGCCTCTTTGCGCCGCCGTGCTGAAGATTGGCGACACGGTGAATGCGGTTGCCACGGCGAATCAGTACTACCTCTGCCCCATCATCAAGCTCGAACCCGATTCCCCGGAAACCGAGTACACCGAGGACGAACTGCCTGCCGTGACCATCTTCCTGAAGAAGGACATTCAGGTGGACAGCGAATGGTTCCCGAAGAAGCAGCAGACCGACGTAACGGCGGCGAAATACTACGGCGTGGCACTGACCAACGATGCGAAGGTCGTGCTGGCGAAGTTCAAGAAGTGATGAAAGGAGGGGGCAAGTGTCATGCTGATGACGGTTGAAGAGTTGAGGGAACGAATCACCACGGATGAAAGCGACGATCTGCTGGCTGCAAAGCTGCGGGGGTTCGAGCTGCTTATCCGGGCATACACCAATAACAACTTCCAGCGCAGGAGTGAGCGCTGGGCGGGTGACGTCGTGGGACGCACCTTTATTGGGGAGGCGCTTGTCCCCTTCTCCGCTGGCGATACGGTGCAGGTGACTTTCTCTCTGTACAATGACGGGCTGTATACCGTCGAAAGCACGAATGACCTTTCCTTCATGGTCGCCGAGCGTGGTCTGAAGGACGAAATCGACGTGACGGCGACGCTTGTGCGCTATCCCGACGATGTGAAGATGGGCGTCGTGAACCTGCTGAAGTGGGAACTGGACAATCGAAACAAGGTCGGAGTGGCGTCGGAGACTATCTCCCGCCACTCCGTCACCTACTTCGACCTGACGGGCGAGAACGCCGTCATGGGCTTCCCCAAGGCGCTCATGGGCTTCCTGACGCCATACGTCAAGGCACGGTTCGGGCAAGGGGTGGACAAGGTATGAAGGGCATTGGCGGCAACGTGACAGCCATCATCCAGACCAGCGCGACGACGACAAACGAAATCGGCGAACAGGTGCAGGCATGGATGGACGCGGCGACGCTGAACGGATGGCTCGACCTATCCGGCGGCGATTCCAAATATACCGTCTACAATGCCAAGGTGCAGGAAAGCACCCATGTCTTTGTGGCGGACTATCATGCGCTTCCGGCGGACATCACGGCGGAAAACAGCCGCCTGATCTGCAACGGCAAGCGTTATGACGTGCTGCTCATTGACAACCCGATGGAAATGCAGAGCGGGTCGCAACTCGAAATCTATCTGAAATTCACGGGGGGACAATGATATGCCTGTGCGCTTTGACGATTACAGCATCAAGGTCACGGATGCGCTTGACGGGGCAGCGAAACGCTTCTTGATAGAAGCGGCGAACGAAGTCACCAGTCAGACAATTCGCACGACACCGCCCAAGAAACAGCAGCTTCGCGGGTCGTGGAGCAATTCGGTTGACGAAGGCACGAAGACGGCGCAGATTGGCAGTCCTCTGGAAGAATCCTTCTGGAATGAGTTCGGAACGGGTTCGTATGCCATGCACGGCGACGGGCGCAAAGGCTGGTGGGTGTACATCGAGGGACAAAGCCGAGGGGCGAAGAATTCCAAGGTGTACAACAGCCAGCAGGAGGCAGAGGAAGCAGCCGAATTTCTGCGGAAGGTGAAGGGCTTGCCTGCGGTTGTGTCCAACGGCGAACCGCCACAGCGAACGCTGGAAAACGCATTCGCCGCAACGAAAAACGCCATTATCCGGATGGCAGAAGACATTTTGAAGGGGATGGGCTGACGTGTCGAAAGAAGTGCTGAAAATCATCGGGGACGCCATGAAAACGCTCGGCATCCCCTACGCCTTCGGCGTGTACAACAAAAAGCCCCTTCCAACCATGTATTTTGTCGGTGAGTACACCGAAATTCAGGGGTTCACAGAAGACGGCTTGCAGGAAGCAACGGTCGCGCTGACCGGGTATTCTCGCGGGTCGTGCATTGAGCTTTTCGACGCAAGAGAAGAAATCGAGCGGCATTTCAGCCGCTACGGGCTGACAACCATCACCCCCAGCGGTTCGGGGGTGGCTATCATGTACGCGAATACGCTTGTAATTCCGACGGGTGACGCAGAGTTCAAGCGCATCCAAGTGAATTTGCAAGTCAAAGAATGGAGAGTGGAATAATGGCTAAGGAAGGCAAGTCCGGCGTGAGCGCAAACACGCCGAAAAACATTCTGTTCGGCGCTGGTACGATTCACCGGGGGCTGAAGTACGAGGGGGCGGCGTGGAATTTCGCCGATTCGCTTGTCGGCGCTACGTCCGGCGGCTCGAAGTTCAGTATCAAACCGGAGATTACCAAGGTGGAAGTGGACGGCGTTCATGTCGCCACCAAGGGGCTGAACAAGAAGACGGGCGGCGAAGCTACGATGGAGATCAACTTCATTGAGCTGACCAAGGACATCATCAAGGCGTCTACGCTTGGCACGGATGGCACGGCAACGGATACGACCTATGACCTGATTGAGGACAAGGCGGACATTGCGGCAGGCGACTACTGGGAAAATATCGCCTTTGTCGGAAAGACGCTTGACGGCGATGACATCATTGCCATCATGGACAACGCGCTTTGCACGTCCGGCATGGAAGCCGACAACAAGGACAAGGCGGGGACGGTCGGCACTTATACTTTCGAGTGCAATGCCGATCTGGACAGCGACGGCGACACGCTGCCGTGGCATATCTACTACCCCAAGGCATCCTGATGATATACCGGGGAGCGGCTGAAAAGCCCTCCCCCATTCTTTTATAGGAGGATTGACAAATGGACGAAAAGACGCTTACCCTGCGCAAGCTGTGCGCGGATGACATGTTTTCCATGATGCGCCTGCTCTCCAAGATTGGGGTGCAAGACATCAAACGCTGCTTTGTGGCTGCGAATGTGGCAAACGCGCTGAAGGGCGGCGAGGACGTGGAAGGCGTGGGCATGAACGTCGCGCTGGAACTGGCGGGGCTGCTGCTGGAAAAGCTGCCGGATTGCAAGGGCGAAATCTATGCGCTGCTGGCTGATCTCTCCGGCACGAAGGCGGAAGAAATCGCCGCGCTGGACATGGGGACGTTCACCAATGCGGTTCTCGACCTCGTAACGGCGGAGGATTTCCGTGATTTTTTTACGGCTGTTATGAAGCGCTTCAAGCGGGGGAAGTAAAGTTCTGGGACATGCTTTTCCGCCGATACGCGAACCCGCTGCCATTGATGGACGGGATGCTGCGACGCGGCAGGTTTGCCGATTTCGTGCGCGAGTGCATCGAGATGCACAACACGGACGAGGAAGAAAAGCTCATCTGGGAAGTGTGGCTGCATAAATGCTTTGACAAGAGCTTTTCGGAGTTCTGGCAAAGCATCGGCATGACAAAAGAGAAACACACCGAAGCACCTACGAAAAAGGAATTGGAGGACACCGTGAGGCAGTCGGCTGACATGCTGGCAGCCTTCAACCCTTTTGACGAGGTGGACGGCGATGGAACTATTCCGGCTGCTGGGAAAAATCAGCATTGATAACACAGAAGCGAAGAAAGCACTCGACGAAACAACGACCAAGGCGAAAAGCACAAGCGCGGAAACGGGGAAATCCTTTCAAGCCATCGGCAAAGCTGCGCTGACCATCGGCAAGGGCATTCTTGCAGCGGGCGCGACCATCGGCGGCGCGTGGATTGCAGCCATTGAGGGGTCGCGGAATACCGCACGGAGATGGGCAAGCTGGACACGGCTTTCGTGACCAACGGGCATTCCTCCGACGCGGCGAAAAAGACCTATCAGGACTTGCAAGCCGTACTGGGTGAAACGGACGTTTCCGTCGAAGCAGCGAATCATCTTGCCGTCATGACGGACAACGAAAAGGACTTGCAGACATGGACAGACATCTGCACGGGTGTCTTTGCCACGTTCGGCGATTCCCTGCCCATTGAGGGCTTGACTGAAGCGGCGAACGAAACGGCGAAGGTCGGCGAAGTGACCGGACCTCTGGCGGATGCGCTCAACTGGGCGGGCATCAGTGAGGACGAGTTCAACGACAAGCTGGCGAAATGCAGCAATGAGCAGGAGCGCCAGAAGCTCATTATGGAGACGTTGAACACCACCTACAAATCCGCGTCCGACCAGTACAAAGCCACGAACGCGGACGTCATGGCGGCGAACAGAGCGCAGGAACGGCTCAACGGGGCAATGGCGGAGCTTGGGCGCGTGGGTGAACCTATCCTGACTGCCATCAAAAACGCGGCTGCCGGAATGGTGGAGACTGCTGTCCCAAAGATTGAATCCTTCATCCAGAAAATCAAGGACATGCGCAAATGGATGAAGGAGAACAAGACGACAGTTGACATCATGAAAGCAGGCATCGTCGCTGCGACGGTTGCGATTGCAGGCTTTGTCGCCGTGATGGGTTTTTCCTCTGCCATGAAAAAGGCATCGGCGGCAATCAAACTCGTCACCGTCGCCATGAAAGCCTTGAACGTCGCGATGAAGGCGAACGTCATCGGGCTGGTCATCACCCTGATTGCAAGCCTTGTCGCGGGCTTCCTGTACCTCTGGAAGAATAACGAGGGCTTCCGGGCTTTCTGGATTTCCCTTTGGGCAAAGCTGAAATCAGCTTGCAGCACGGCGATCACCGGAATCAAGTCCGCGTTTAATGGGCTGAAATCGGCATGGAATACCGTGCGCGACGTGTTCGGCAAAATCGCCTCGACCATCAAGGACAAAATCGAATCCGCGAAAAGCTCCGTGAAAAGTGCTGTTGACAAAATCAAGGGCTTTTTCAAATTCAAGTGGTCGCTTCCCAAACTGAAAGTGCCGTCTTTCACCATCAAGGGAAAGTTCGATCTGAAAAGCCTGTCCGTGCCGAAAATCGGGCTAAAATGGAACGCAGAAGGCGGCATCCTGACAGAACCAACCATCTTTGGCATGACGGGAAACACACTGCTGGGCGGCGGCGAAGCGGGCGCAGAAGCCATTGCGCCGATTGATACGCTGCAAAGCTATGTCCGGACGGCAGTGCGAGACGAAACAGACGGCATCCGGGAAACCATCATCGCACAGACGCGGCTATTGATGGACTTGCTGCGGCGCATCATCCCGCAAGAGATCACGCTTGATTCCGGCGCACTTGTCGGTGCGCTGACCCCATCAATGGATATGCGCATGGCAGACAAGTACAGGCACGCGCTGCGCGGAAATACAAGGTAAGGCTGCGCGGCTCATACACAAAGGCAGGTGAAACACATTGAATATATTTCAGCTTTTCGGCGAAATTGCTATTGATAACAGCAAAGCAAACGAACAGATTGACAAAACAACCAAGGGCGCAAAGAAGCTGGCATCCACGATGAAATCCGCCTTTGCGACGGCTGGAAAAGCGGCGGTAAAGGCGGGAAAGGTCATTGCAGCGGGTGTCGCGGCTGGCACGGCGGCGATGGGAAAGCTGGTGAAGACCGCGCTGGACGGCTATGCGGACTATGAGCAGCTGGAAGGCGGTGTCAAAAAGCTATTCGGCGAGGACGCGCAGAAGCTCGTCATGGAATACGCCAAGAACGCCTACAAGACGGCAGGATTGAGCGCCAACGAGTACATGGACACGGTGACGAGCTTCTCCGCGAGCCTGATTGCGTCCTTGGGCAAGGACACCGTCGCCGCCGCCGCGTATGCCGACCTTGCCATCACCGACATGGCGGACAACGCGAACACCTTCGGTACCAACATGGAGGATATTCAGAACGCGTATAAGGGGTTCAGCAAGCAGAACTACACGATGCTGGACAACTTGAAGCTCGGCTACGGCGGCACACAAAAGGAAATGGAGCGGCTTTTGGCGGATGCGTCGAAGCTCTCCGGCGTGAAGTACGACATCAGCAGCTTCGCGGACATTATCGCGGCAATCCACGTCATTCAGGAAAGCCAGAATATTGCCGGGACGACCGCGAAGGAAGCCTCGACGACCATTTCCGGCTCTATCGGCTCGGTCAAGGCGGCGTGGGCGAACCTGCTCTCCGGCTTGGCGGATGGCAATCAGGACATTGACCAGCTTGTCGGCAACCTGACGAACAGCGTAATGACGGCGGTGGGCAACATCGTCCCGCGCTTGCAGACGATGGCGCCGCGCCTCGTGCAGGCGGTGCAGACGCTTGTCTCCACGCTTGGCCCGCAGCTTCCGGGCATCATCAACACCATCCTGCCAGGCATGGTGGAGGCGGCAACGACGCTCATTACCGGGCTGGCGGACGTGCTGCCGGACTTGCTGGGCAGCATCATTGACGTGCTGCCGAACGTCGTCAAGCAAATCGGCGGCGCGCTCAAGAAGCTGTTCCCGTCGCTGCTGAAGACGGTCAAGAGCCTCATCGGCAAGATTGACTTCAAGGGGCTGGGAACGGCGATTGGCAGCGGGCTGAAATCCATCGTGACGAATCTACCGACGATTATGCAGGGCATCGGCAGCGCGATTAAGTGGGCGTGGGAGAATAGCGCCTATCCGCTGATTCAGGGCATTTTCAAGGGCGTGTTCGGCGTTGATTTGCCCGACTGGCCGGACGTGGCGAAGACCATCACGGATTCGTGGAATACCTTCGTGTCAACTGCCGGAGTATTCCTGCGGCTCGTGTTCGGGACAAGCGACGAAAAGCCGACGAAAGAGGAGCTTTCCAAGGCAAAAGAGAACGTCCAGAAGTGGTGGGACGGTGTTGTGACTGCCGTGGGCGAATACTGCTGCATTGACTTCCGCGGCATCGGGCGGAAAGCCAACCTCATGGCGAGAGATATTCAGACATGGTGGAACAATGTCATCAAAGGCTTGCACCTGACGGTCGGGTTCTCGTTAACAAGCAACGGGATAAAAAACACGCTCCAAGGCAGCCTCAGAGATATGCTTAACGACCGCACGAATGGCGTGACCAACCTTGACGGCACGCCTGCCGACCAAGCTACCGTTGATATGGTGAACAAGTTGGGGCAGGAAAACCTGTGGAACAACACGAACGCATGGCTCACCTTGAACGGCGCAACGCCACTCGGTCAGCCAAAGTACTCCAACACCTACATCGGCGCACCTTCCGCCCACGCCGACGGCGCCATCTTCTCAAAGCCCACCCTCTTTGATACGCACAGCGGCTATCACCTCGTCGGCGAGGCCGGAGCCGAAGCCGTCGCGCCCATCAGCGTATTGCAAGGATACGTCAAAAGCGCGGTGGGTGAGGTCGTGGGCGCAAGCATGGAGCGCAAGCTCGACCAGATGCTTGTTGCCCTGCAAAACGGCTTCAGCGGCATGAATCAGCAGCAGATTGTGCTGGATACGGGCGTGCTTGTCGGCGCAACCGCGGGCAAGATGGACAAGCGTCTGGGGCGGATGGCACTGCGAAAGGGGCGGAACGCATGATTTACGGGGTAACGCTGGGCGGCAAGCACACCTACCGCGATTGGGGCTTGCTGCCGAAAACGCGCCCGACCATCGCGCCGCCGAAGGTGCGCACAAACTATGTGGATGTGCCGGGGCTGGACGGCGCGCTTGACCTGTCCGAAGCGCTGACCGGGCGCGTGGGCTATCAGACACGGGATTTCTCGGCGGAGTTCATCGTCATTGACGCGCGGAACCGCTGGGATGCGCTGTATTCCGAAATACTGGACACCCTGCACGGGCAGCGGGTGCAAATCATCCTCGACGAAGATCCCGACTATTACTATATCGGGCGCGTGACCGTGAACGCGCTGGAGAGCGACCGCAAGACCGCCACCATCAGCCTGAAAGCCGTCTGCGACCCGTACAAGCTGGAAATCACGGGTTCGCTGGATGACTGGCTGTGGGACACCTTCAACTTCGAGACGGGCATCATCCGCGACTACAAGGCGCTGCCGGTGGACGGCACGCTGACGCTGACGATTCCCGGCACAAGGCG
>OMEQ01000432.1_pt1 | contig 28561 bp, 28 predicted proteins | sample 1645451 | NCBI WGS metagenome assembly OMEQ01 (sample SAMEA103958142, study PRJEB25191) | human gut metagenome | biome: human-associated habitat [ENVO:00009003]; feature: intestine environment [ENVO:2100002]; material: feces | place: Germany | collected 2013/2015
TCATCACCTCGCTTGATTATATGGCGTATTGGTTGTACAGTATCTCCTTTCCTGGGCACTTATAAATAATATGCATGCCACCACGGATTTTGACGGAAAGGTCGGCACCACATCTGTTACCGTAACGTATAACGGCAAGGAAGTAGTCATTGACGGAGTTTCCGTTGTTGCAAAGTCCGTAGCAGGAATCGAAGTCAAGGCTCCCGCCAAGACAACGTACACCGTTGGCGATACTCTTGACCTTACAGGCGGCGTTATCACTGTAAAGTACAATAACGATACTTCTGAAGCAGTTGACATTACGTCTGATATGGTTTCCGGCTTCTACAACACAAAGACCGGCAAGCAGACCGTTACAGTAAGGCTTCTGTTACTGGAACCGATTCTCTCCGCGGTACTGCCGCAGTCGGATTCCAGGTAAACGGAAATGTTCCGTCTGCAAAGCTGAACATCAACCTTGGTGCTTCCAAGGCAGGCGAGCTTGCACATGTTTATAAGAGAGAAAGCGGCAAGCTGGTATTCGCTGACAATGTGAAGATCGATGCAAACGGAAAGGCTTCCGGCATTGACGTAAGCACAAAGGGCGAATATGTCGTAATGACCGGCAAGTACAGCGACCGTCCGGGCGATGTAAGCAACGATGGTGTAATTAATGCGTTTGACGCTTCTGTTTTACTGAACGATATCGTTGGTGCACTGGCTGCTGACAACAAACTGGTCGGTGATTTCAACGGCGATGGAGTAATCAATGCGCTTGATGCTTCCGCTATCCTCAAGCTGATAGTATCTGCAAAGTAATTCTTCTTCCAAAAATTGTTTTCAGCGCAAGCTGACATAATATCGGGCAGGCGGCTCCGGTTTTCCGGGGCCGCCTGATGTTATTGTATATCGCCCACGGCAGTGCCGTGGGTTCAAAAAAGCTTTAGCGATAAGCAGAAAAAAGTTCCCCCAACTGGTATAATGAAAACGCGGTCTGGCAACTACAAACAAAAACCAATATGAGGAATGTCAAATGAATGACAATAAATAGTTTATCACATACAACGTGGAATTGCAAGAACCATATGGTGTTTGCACCGAAGTATAGGAGAAAAATATTTCTTCAAGAGTATCGGGTGGAAATGGGAAAGATACTAAGGGAGCTGTGCGATTGGAAGGGCATAAAAATAATCAAGACAGAAATCTGCCCCGACTATGTGCATATGTTTGTAGAAATACAGCCTCAAATGAGTGTATCAAGCTTCATGGGATATCTAAAAGGGAAAAGCAGTGTTATATTCCACGAAAGACCCGGAAATCTAATTACTATAATGATGTATGGCATTATGTATACCCCCACTCATAAGTCATGATGATCACATAATCCGCGATCCTGCCCTGGGCAGCGTAATCGTGCGCTTCGTAGAGCACTCCGCGCTGGTCGGCGGATATCTTGGGAGCCAGAGCCGTCACGACGATATAACCCTGCTCGTGAAGCAGGTCCGCAAGCCGCTGAAGGAATGCGTTGTAGCGCTCCCGGTCCTCCGGCGCAATGTACTCTATATCCATGTTCACGCCGTAATAGCGCTTGGAGGTCACCTCCGCCAGGATATTCCTGATAAGTCGCTGCTGCAATTCCTCGGAGGCAAGTATCCCCGAAAGATTTTCGGTGCTGAATCCCTCACCGAAGATGTTCGTCACCACCATCAGCGGCATGACGGCGGAACGCTCAGCACTGAATACCAGGCTGCTGGCGTCCGGGGGAATAAGCTCCGCCCGCGGCGTCAGAGTATAACTGAACGGACTCACGAACGTCAGGAACGGCAGCACGCAGTTCAGCGCCGTGGTGCTTATACTCGGATAGGCGTAGCCGTTGAACAGCGCCTGCCGCCGCTCTCCCGGAGTGTCCACCGGAATATACACCGTGTCCCCGGGACGTATGTTCAGCGGGTCCAGCCCGGGATTCGCCCCGATAAGCTGCTCCAGCGGCACTCCGTATTCCTGTGCGATTGAGAACAGCGTCTGCCCCTCGCTGACGATGTACCGGACCTTATCCGTGTTTATCAGAAGATTCTGCCCCGGCACCAGTGCGGAAGCGTCCCTCAGTCCGTTGTCCGCGGCAATCCTTGCCGGCGGTAGTCCGTAACGCCGCGAGATCACCGCAATTGAATCCCCCGGTTTTACTGTATAGATCAGCATAGTATCCCTCCTCAGAATATCTCGCGGCGCGCCCCGGAAATGTGTATTCCCACCGCCTCCGCATAGCTGTAGGTGGACAGCCGGCGGTTACGCGCGTCATATGTGTGGGAGCAGGTGAAGATCCCATCGGGGTTCCCCGGGGTGAATATGAACGACACGATCATCGTGTGGTACAGCCTTCCCTCGCTGTTGCGCAGCTGTATCACGTCCCCGGGGCGCAGCCCGGAAAGCTCCCGGACCTCGCCATACACCGCCGGTCCGCTGTTAGTCAGCAGAAATCTGTTCAGAAATTCCACCCCGGTCCACGCAGGCGCCCTGTTGTCCAGGTCGATGTAATACCACCCGTCGTCTCCGGAATAGTTCATCACCCGGCAGCCGGCGTACAGGCACTGCGACACGAAATTGGTGCAGTCGCCGCCGATATTATCAAAGTTGTAATACTCCGGATTCCTGGAAAGCGCCCAGCGCAGCGCGTATTCCACCGCACGTCTCCTGTCATAGCCCGTTTCGATAAGCATATCCCACCACTCCTTTGGAGTATTATATGCGGCACCGCAGGTCCGGGGAACACATATGCCTGCAAATAAAAAGAGCCACCGGGCACAGGATTCGTTCCTGCGCCGGTGGCCCGGCTGACTGTCCGTCAGTTATTCGATATTCTGTATCTGCTCGCGGATCTTTTCGATCTCGCTCTTCTGGTCAACGACTATGCGCGTTACCTCAATATCCTGCACCTTGGAACCTATGGTGTTGGTTTCGCGGTTCATCTCCTGCACCAGGAAGTCCAGCTTCCTGCCCACCGGCTCTACGGATTCCAGCATGCTGCGGAACTGCGCGATATGGCTGCGCAGGCGGACCGTTTCCTCGTCCACCGCGGTCTTTTCGGAGAATATCCCGGCCTCCAGCAGAATGCGGTTCTCATCGATATTACTGGTGCTGAGCACCTCGCACATCTTGTCGTAAAGGCGCTTGCGGTAATCCTCCACCACCTGCGGAGAGCGTGTTTCCACTACGCCGACCCATTCCTCTATCTTCGCGAGCCTGGACAGGACGTCCTGCTTCATGCGGTCACCCTCGTTCTCGCGCATGGAAATGAAGTGCTCCAGCGCCTCCTCGGCGGTGGACTTTATGTCCTCCCACAGCTGCTCCTCGTCAGTTTCGGTCTTGACCACCGTGAATGCGTCCGGAATTCGCAGAACATTGGAAAGCGCCAGGTCGTCAGTCAGTCCGAATTCCTCCTTCACGGAACGCAGCGCGTCTATATATTCCCGGACGATCTCGTGATTTATCGTGATCTTCTCATCGGCTGCCTCGACATTGTTCAGCAGCACGGAAACCTCTACCTTGCCGCGGCTTATCCTGCCCTGGAGCAGGGATTTCAGACGCTCCTCCACATAGTTCAGGCTGCGCGGCAGGCGTGAGCTGAATTCGTAGTATCTGTGGTTCACCGAGCGGATCTCAACCGTGATATCGCGCCCATTAAGTACCTTGTGACCTCTTCCGAAGCCGGTCATGCTCTTTATCATGTCATTGTCCTTTCGGCATTACTTGCTTATTGTGCAGAGTCCCTTGTCCAGCATGTGCTGTGCGGCGGTGAGTATCCCGGCCTTGGCTGTGGGGAATGTGAGTCCGCCCTGGAGCCAAACCGCAAAAGGCTCACGCAGCGGAGCGTCCGCAGAAAGCTCGATGGACGCGCCCATAGTAAACGCACCCGCCGCCATAATTACCTGGCTGTCGTAACCCGGCATGTCCCACGGCTCCGGGGAAGCGAAGCTGTCCACCGGGGAGCCTGCCTGGATCCCCTGGCAGAATGCGATGAGCTGCTTCTCTCCGCCAAGCTTCAGCGCTTCGATGATGTCGGTGCGCTTCTCGTTGTACTTCGGGAACGCCTCGAATCCAAGAAGCTCCGCCAGCGCCGCCGCGAAGGTCGCTGTCTTGAGTGCCGCGCATACCGCTTCCGGTGCGTGGAATATACCCAGATACAGTCCGCGGAGCTGATTCAGACTAGCACCGACCTCCTTGCCGGCACCTGGCGTTGTCAGACGGAATGCGCACTGCTCCACCAGGTCTGCCTTTCCTGCGATGTATCCGCCGGTTTCCGCGATTCCGCCGCCGAGGTTCTTGATAAGGCTCCCGGCGATGAGGTCAGCGCCCACCGCCAGCGGCTCGCGCTCCTCCACCAGCTCACCATAGCAGTTGTCCACGAATATCACGCAGTCCTGGTTCACGCTGCGGACTGCCGCACATATTTCCCCGATGACGTCCACTGTCAGCGACGGACGGAGGGAATACCCCCGGGAGCGCTGGATATACGCCATGCGGCAATCCCCGGCGGATTTCCGTATTCCATCCAGGTCGGGAGTTCCGTCCGGGAGCAGATCTACCTTAGCGAACTTCACTCCGAAGTCCTTGAGAGAGCCCGTGCCATCTCCGGAAATAACGCCCTGCATGGTGTCGTAGGGCTCCCCGGTCACGGAGAGCAGCAGGTCGCCCGGGCGCAGTATTCCGAAAAGCGCCGTAGTCAGCGTGTGGGTGCCGTTGACGAAATTGTGACGGACGAGGGCGTCCTCCGCGCCGAGGATCTGCGCGAATACCGCGTCGAGCTTGTCCCTGCCATCATCGCCGTAGCCGTAGCCGTTGGTGCCCTTCATGTGGATATCGCTGATCTTGTTGTCGATGAACGCCTTTAATACGCGCTGACCGTTGTATTCCGCCATGCGGTCAAGCTCTGCGAACTGCGGCGCGCAGAGCTGCATTGCCTTTTCGCTGAGTTCCACCAGTTCCGGTGAGAAGTTGAAAAATGCCATTTTATCTATCCTTTCAAGCCCGGGAATACTCCCGGAGTACTGTATACACATACATATTTATTTTACACTCTTTTTCATGCTATGTCAACACCTAAATGGCAAAAATACCGGTAAATACAGAAAAAACAGGGGCTGTATCAGCCCCTGCCCAAACCGTCGAAAAAGTCACTAAAGTGACTTTTCCGCCGAACATCCCAGCTGCGCGCACGCCTTGGCGGCTTTGCCGCCAAGGCGCACACTTGCTGGGATAGAAGTGTTTTTTGCCCCGGGAGATGCGGGAGCGTCTAAGGGATATATAATCCCGCTAAAGTCCGAAACGACCGTTCACTCGGTCGTTTCGGACTTTTTTCCTGCGTCGGACGAAATCTGCCCGACACCGTTAAAGTAAACCTCAATGTCCTGTCGGCGTTTGCCATCAACCTTTTCAGCTTGATGAACTACCACCTTATCGACTAATTCATTGAGAATCTGCGGCGAAAGCTCCGTTATATGCGAATGCTTCTTTACAATAGCAACGATTTTGCCAACATCGGTTTTCTTGGCTTCAAAGTCAGACAATTCTTTCCTTGACTGCTGAAACACCGAGGACTGCTCTTTTTGTTCAGCTATGTACTTTGCCGAGAGTTTTGTGAACATTTCAGCGGTTATTTGTCCGGCAACCTTGTCCTCATAGAGCTGAGAGATTATGCTGTCGATTTGTTCAATGCGCCGTTTAGCCGCGTCAGCAGTTTTCTTTAGAGAGTTTGTCTGTTTCAACTGTTCAGCCGTTCCTCGTTCCATGACCTGGCGAACGAATTCGTCCTCGTATTCTGAAACAAACTTCATTACATTGTTTATCTGACGTATCAGAAGCTGTTCCACAACGTCTGCCCTGATATAATGCCCTGTGCAGGAATTAATACGTTTGCGAAATCCGGAACAGCAATAGTATTCAGCCTGCTTGGGCGGCTTAACATAGTATAGCTTTCTTCCGCAGTCAGCACAGAAAAGATGTCCCGACAAAACCGGTATCTGGTGGTTATGTTTTACATTACGCCGCCGTCCTTGCCGGATCTTCTGAACTAACTCCCAAGTTTCACGGTCGATTATCGCTTCTTGGGTGTTTGGGACAATCTGCCATTCCTCTTGCGACACATTTATGCGCTTCTTGATTTTGAATGATTTTCTCATGCTTTTCCCGTTTACCGTATTACCGACATAGGAACCATTTTCAAGTATGCGTGTTATTGTGCCGCCATTCCACAAAAATTTTGTTTCATCTGTGAATTTACGATTGACGATCCCGTGAATGGATTTATAAGCCGTTGGAACCAATATCTGTCTGGAGCTAAGACTTGCTGAAATCTGGTTTGTATTCATTCCCTGCAAATATAGCTGAAATATTTCTCGAACAACTTCGGCAGCTTTTTCGTCAATTATCCATTGCTTGGGGTTATCAGGATTCTTGATATAACCGTAAGGCACATTTGAAGTAAGATGTTCGCCAGCCCGTGCCTTTGCCCGATTGACCGCCTTGATTTTTTTGCTGGTGTCTTTAGCATACCATTCGTTCATGATATTCTTGAATGGAATAAAGTCGTTGTCGCCGTTTGCACTGTCATAGCTGTCGTTAATTGCGATGAAACGGACATTGTTCTGCGGAAATAAAATTTCCGTGTACATACCCACTTGAATGTAATCTCTTCCGAAACGGCTCATATCCTTGACTATAACCGTTTTGACCTCGCCATTCTGAACATCGTTTAGCATAGCCTTGAAACCATCGCGCTCAAATGTCGTTCCGGATATTCCGTCATCAACGTAAAATCTGGTGTTGAAAAAGCCTTTTTCGTCAGCATATTGTGTAAGCAGTTTCTTCTGATTTTCAATCGAGAGGCTCTCGCCCTCGTTATCATCATCGCAGCTAAGCCGGCAATAGAGTGCGGTGACTGCACCGCTTTCGGTTATTGCGCTGTTCAAGTTCATAAATGTCCTCCTCCCGCCGCTTGAACAAACGCAGACCTAACCCTATTTATATTATAACATGGCTGGGAGGGTTTGTCCATAGATTTTCTAACTTTTTTACTTTAAAGTGTCAAAAAGAATTTTCTTCACCGTTCTCTTTACAAATTCTGGAGAAACATTCTTGGCATTGGTTTTCACAACGTATGTGGTGTTGCCAATAACGACTTTCTCTGTGCTCATTTCGCTGTTTGGCCTACAAATTTCCATTGACAGCTCCTTTCTCGTTTATAATTTGCTTACATAAACCAATGCCGTTACCATTGGCTTATGTAAGCAGACTACAATCTAAAACAGGTCGGACATTCCGTTTTCTGCGTACAGTCCGACCCATTTTTCTGACTATATTTCTCAAAGCAAACTGCGAGTAGTTACGCATTCGCACATAGGACTCTCACCTCTGCCCATTCCTATGGGACAGCCGTCACCGGAAGTATCATTATATTGCAGGCTGCAAATGCGCTCGTTCCTTTAAGGACGCCCTATGCGTTTAGGGCGCCTGCGAACCGTCGGCAGGTGATATGGTATCTTTTATTCTCGCGCAAAAAATAGGTGGTCACGGATAATGAGATACCGCGTCAGATCGATAGCAGGAATGTCTTGGCGCTTATCTGTCAGAAACAGCACAGCACTGCAACTTATGTGTTTGCTTTGCTATTCAGTTTTCAAGGAGCTTTCACAAGCATTCCTGCCTGTACTTTAATAATATCATAAATCCGCTCTGATAAATCCCGATTATCGGAAATGAGGTTTCGTATTACAGTAATTTTATAGCATTTCAAAGTTTTATTTTGTTTCGCGGGTGCTTTACAGATAAAATTTCCTTCTGCTTTGCCATGGCAACATGAGTGTAGATCTGTGTTGTAGTAATGGAGCTATGCCCGAGTATTCTTTGAATATAACGGATATCCACGTCCTCCTCAAGCAGTAATGTTGCAAATGAATGCCTAAACATATGCGGAGTAATGTGGCGTTCGTACCCAATGGACGTAACGTAGCGGTTTATCATTGTTCGTACCGACTGCTCAGACAGGCGATGTTTCAGCTTATTAACAAAGAAAAATCCCGCGCAGGAAATATCGTCTTGAAAAGCGGCAAAATAGTTGCTGAGCGCTTTCAGAACATCTGGGTTTTCAATCTGGATTATTCGTTCTTTTGAGCCTTTGCCGAAAATTTTCAGTGTATGGTTTTCCAGGTCTATTGCGTCGGGGGTAAGGGTGCAGATTTCTGATACCCTAGCTCCAGTAGCAAAAAGAGTTTCAAGCACGGCAATATCGCGGAGTGCGTAGTTTCTGGAATATTCAGTCCGACAGCGCTTCATTGAGCCGTATGCCGAAGCTAGAATTGCACTGATTATATTGAACGGGATAGTTTTAGGAAGCATTATAGGTTCGCGAAACGACGTGTCGATTTTATCGAATGGATTTATGTCTATGATGTCCTGAACCATAAGATAATGTGTGAACGCTTTCAGCGCAGCAATCTTCCGCTTTGCCGTTTTGGGTTTGAACTGCTTATGAAGTTTGGTTATGTATTTCTTGATATGCTCACGGTCATATTTGTTCTGGGTGAATTCAGCAAATTGCTGAAGGTCTATCTGGTACGCTTTTGTTGTTTTAGGGCTAAGGGTTTTCTGCTCAATGCAGTATGCGAGATATGTGCTGATAGCTTCTTGTAGAATCATGGTTTTTTCTCCTTTTTGTTTTTTATATCAGCATTATACCCTTTCATAAATTGTTTGTCGAATTGCACATATTCAAAATGTCAATTTGTGCATAATGACGTATTTTGGGTGTTAATATTGAAATTGCACTGGGTTAGGAGTATAATGATTGTATAGGTTATAAGCAGATAACATTATATTATCAACTAACATAAAGGAGATACAAATGCTGAGTTCAATTAAATATATCACATCTAATTTGGAAAATGCTCCTTTGGATTTAAGGATGTCTGGCTTTAAGTTTGAAGATCTTATGTATGATTTAATTACAAAAGAATTAAAGACACCCTTCAAATCGGGTGCGGAGATAATTAAAACCGAATCCACAAGGGACGGCGGTGTAGATATAATAATACGATCTCCTATTCCGTTGCAGCTATTCGGACAGAATTTTTATACTAAGGGAAAATCAGAAATAATAATTTATATTGAATGTAAAAGCAGCAAGAATCTTAATTTGTCCCTGGAAAAGTTTTCAAAAAACTTACTGCTAGTCAATGATAAAAAGGTTGACTACTTTTTACTTGTGTCAAACTCTACGATTTCTCCCCATTCATATTACAGAGGGTACGAAAAATGCTTGAACGATAATATCGAATTCAGATTTGTAGGTCAAAACTTTTTGTTAGAGTTTTTGGAAAAGCATGAATTTTTAATCAAAGAAAAATGTTTGCAGCAGGAAGAAGAAAATTCGTTATCAATAAGCTACCAAACTGAAACAACGATTATAAATGGCAGAAACGCCTTAAATTTATATCTGATTATCAGAAATAATGAAATGCAGCATCACAAATGCAACTTCAAACTTAAATCAGATAGAAATTGGTTTTTATCAGATGATAAATTTGAAGTTGTTTTAGATTCTCATGAATCCGTCTGCAAGAAAATAACAATAGAGAAAGTAAATTTCGACGGGAATAATAGCATTTTGGTAGACCTGATCTGGAATGACAATAAAAAAACAGTTGAACTTTCAGGAACAGATATAAAATACAATTTTTTGTTGCCGTTCACAGGTGAAAACCATAAAGCATTACGTTCTGAAATTGAGGAAAAAGCTTTTGAATGCATTGATTTCGGACAATTGTGTCTTGTAGGTGACGCCGGAATAGGTAAGACCAGGATCGTCGATGAGGTTAGCAACTCCCTTTCGAGAAAAGGAGTTTATTGTTACAGAATTTTCATAGAGGCAAATCAACAAATTTCTGCTATATATAACAGGATAAGAAAAATTCTGAATCTTAGTCTATCAGATGGTAAAGATAATCTTCAAAATATTTTTTCACAATTAACAGAAATGCAATTCAAGCATTTTTTTGTAGTAATAGAAGATTTACATAATGCTCCCGCTGAATTCTTTGAAGACTTAAAGTCAATGGCTGATTTCAAAATAAAACGCTCTACAAAATTCTCTCCAATTTTTCTGGTTTCTACGGGACGAAACGATTATTCTGTATATAATGAAGCTTTCTGTTCGTATATCGATTGGGTTTCCAGCCGAAGCGGAGATTTACCGATTATGCTCAGAGAAGCAAAAGAGCTGAAAGCCGAAGAGTGCAAAAATTTAATTACCAGCGTAATAAACGATGCGCCGAAAAGTGTAACAGATCAAATCAACGAAGCTTCACATGGTAATCCTTTCTATATAGTGCAATATATTGAATATCTATTAGATACCAAAATGGTGTATCTGGTTAATAAAGATACCGTAGGAGTTACTAATGCTGCTACTTTTAATCAGCATATATATGTTCCCAAAAAGATCGATGAGATAATCCGATTAAGACTAGAAGTTATAAAGAAATGCTACCTTAAAGCATATGAATTTTTAATTTTAATGGCTTACGTTGGATATAGCTGTTCGATTGATTATTGGTATTGCTTTTTTGGAGAAACTGATTCTAATGACTTTTTGTTTTTGCTAAAAACTCATTTCTTAAAAAATGCAAATAATGAATTAACATTTGACCATGAAAGTATATATCTTGTGTTAAAAAAGCATCTTACTGACGAGGCAAACAGAAATTATTGTATGGATATCTTTGTCAGGAATACCAACGTCTTTAATTTACTGCCTCAATTGAAGAAAGGTGAGGTGTATTTATACCAAAATGAAGTAGCGAGCGCTGAAAAATGCTATAAAAAGCCGATCAGTGAACTGATGGAAGTATCAAATATATCCTCTGTTAATCTAACGTCCTTATATTATGAATATTATACGGCTATTTATATGTTAGCCAAAAATAAAAGGAACAGGAAACTTCAGAAAAAGACAATTCTGGGTATCGTATATATAGCAATGCATAATCTGTCGTCCGGACAGGCAATTTCAGCTTTTAATCAAGCTGAAAAGCTTATAGAAACAGACTTCAATGAAGATACAAAACTAAAAAACGATATCATGGTATTGAAAGCCCATCATTTTATGTCAATAGGTCAAATGTCAAGGGCAAAGGGGCTTATTCTGAAAATCCTATCAATGGAAAGGCTTCATCCTAAAACATTTGATGAGCAGTCCCGTTTTAATCTTTTTGACAGGGCAGCGAGCTTGTATCTACAGGAAAATCACATTGCTCCTGCTGTTCATTATAATCAGCTTTCATATGAAGTTGCCAAGAAATTAAATGATACAAATTTACAAGTCCTTTCAAAAATCATAGCAGCAAAAATAAACTTCTATTCTGATCCCCGAAAGAGCTTAAGCCTTATAAACGAGGCTGATACTCTATTGAGCCAAGAAAATACAATAAGGATCAACTGTCATAATAAAATAGGACAATTGACAGTAAAGTTATTTTTGAACAAGAAGGAGGAATATGATAGCTTTATTGATACGGCCAAATCATTACTATCTGAATCAATAGATGTAAACTATCCATTAGCAACGATCAGATGCAAATACTTATTAGCTGTACTGCATTATATGCGTGGAAAAGAGAACGACACAGAATTTGCAAAGAAATATTTGAACGATGGTATAGATACCTCTATCAGAAACGGCTGTATAAAACTACTGCCCAATTATTATAACCTAAAGCTTATAATAGCTACCCGGGAAAACCAGTCTCTTGATATGCGGCATAAATATGCCAATACCATGCTAGAATATCTGCGCCAGCAAAACCTGTTGTTTATCGGTTCTTTGGATTTCGGAAACAGTAATATAATAAATATCAGCAATTATATGATTTTTTCTGTTGCTGAACTGTGCGAAACTGACGTTTCCGATTTCTTAAAAGAAATAACATATTATGGCCAGGACAGCCAGTGCGACTTCAATTGCGACGAGAATGTGGATTGCAGACCTTCCTGCATAAGAAACACCAAAATCGTCCTAAAAAATTACGAAAAACTAAAGAAGGGATATCTTTTATTCGTGAATAAAAAATATAGGCTTAAGGATAAGAACACGGATTATTTTATACCACTGGGCATATGACCAATTGGTTCTATCTACTGTCTGTCCTTGTACACTATATAATTATTCAGCACCAAAACATCAATATTTGTTAGCAGGAATGTCTTAATTGCATCATCTGGGGTCTCAACGATAGGCTCTCCGTTGTCGTTGAATGAAGTATTCAGGAGAACCGGTATTCCGCTTATTTTTTCAAATTCGTCCAATATTGAATACATAAGTCTATTATTATCACTGCTTACAGCTTGGATTCTCGCACTACCGTCCACATGCGTAACCGAGGGTATTACACTTTTGTATTCCTCCTTGACTTGCGCCGAAAACAACATATACGGAGAGTTTTGCTTCAAATCAAAGATTTTATATTGGTAATCAGCTTTTACAACAGGAGCAAATGGTCTGAAGCTTTCACGGTGTTTTACACGTTCATTTAAGTAGTCCTTCATTCCTTCCCAGCATGGATTTGCAAGAATGCTTCTGTGGCACAAAGCTCGGGGACCTACCTCGCTTCTGCCAAAACATACAGCCACAATTTTATTATTATAGATTTCTTTAGCAACAGCCGATGTCAGTTGTTCTTCGCTTAGATAATCAAATTTTAAGCCCTTTTTATTAATGGCATTTTCAATTTGATCATCTGTGTAAGATAGGCCTAAATAAGGCAGAACGGAACTGGAATTTTTTATTGGAAAATCAAATTTTTTGAAAGCGGCAAAAGCATTTCCTATTGCTTGTCCGTCGTCAGCGGTGGCAGGACATATGTGAAGTGTAATGTCGTCGATTTCCTCCAAAATTCTATGATTTATGGGGCAATTCAAAAACAATCCACCGGCTAGACAAATATTTTTTGCTTGATATTTTGCTTTAATATACTTTACTATTTCCAGTACCTGATTTTCGGCGTATTTTTGAATTGAGTTTGCGATATTCGCCCTGTTTTCATTTATATATTGAGAATAGGATTTTTCTTCTGAAATAGTATTTTCCTCTATTTCTGCGAGCATGTCCCCGAAAGACAGGTCGAAATCCAGATTTTTGACTGGCATAACTGGTTTTTCAATGATACTGTTTCCATAAGCCGCAAGTCCCATTGTTTTTCCTTCGCCGTGACTTCCAAAACCAATAAGTTGGGTTATTTGCTCATATTTTTTCCCTATGCTTACAGGCTCGTTAAAAAGTTCTCTGTTCATAAAGGGATACAAATAATTGTGCACTCTTGACATAGGATGCATATATCCGCACTGAAGCCGCTGTTCCGCAGTATATATTTCCATTCCCTTAGCAATAAAAATACTTTCAGCTTCCTCCATACTACCTAATGTATCTCCTCCGCCATCAGCTACCAGAATTACTGCGTCATTGAAATCTGAAGTATGATAGGCGGCTAGTGCATGAGATAAATGATGTGGGACCGACACCATTTCAAAGTTGCCGCAATTATAGTATTCTTTTATTTTATCTGTATAATAATTGATGAGGTTTTTCGAGTCGACGGCTGTTGATGATATTCCTATGTATCTTATTTCTTCAAATGAAATATCTAAATATTTCAACAGCTCATTTATAGCTTCAAATGGAATTATTGTATCGGGTGAATGCTTGATCCTGTCTATTCTTTCCTGAGCGACAGCACCTACAAGAACACCATCTTTAACTAAGGCTGCACCTCTGTCATGCCCCACATTTATTCCTAAACTTATCATAATAACCCCTTTGCGATAAAACAATTAAATAACCATGGATGTGTCGAACTTTTTTTACTTTTTATTAGTTGCAAAATGTTTTTTGCATTTTCGACCTTTTTTCAATATTGGGTTCCTTCTTTATATCTGTATAAAGTTTCTTTCGTACATCTTCGTCTAAAGAAAATAGATACTTAATGCAGCAGTTGTGCTTATCTAATTCTTTTTGGATATCTTCCCCAACATGAGAGTAAATTGTTCTAACTTGTGTTATAGGATTGACTTTTATTTTGCTGGTTTCGATAGCATTATTAAAGTCTTCAACGCAAGCAATGATACCTTTTCCACTAGAATAAGAACAATCAAGAATAATTCCTTTCAAATAATGGTCGCTTAATTCTGACAGTCGTATCAGTTCATCAAAATTTTCAAATTGCAAACTTCTACTTACCATTAAATCATTTTGATTTGAAGTATTTACTCCAAAAGACTGATAGAATAAGTTGCGGTTGTATGTTAAATGTTTAATATCGTCTTTATGATTATTTATAAGTTTGTCGACAAGAAGAACATTTCCGCCTTTCAGGCTTATAATAAAATCAATCGGTTGCGGAACTGATAATTCTGAAATCATCTTTTCTGCAATATCTACCAAAACGTTTAGGTCGCTTTTTACATAAGAAGCCTCTAGTGTTGATACCAAATAATGAATAGGAATTCTTTTATCTCTGTCACAATAAACAGTATTTTCAAAATATTTTGTATGCTCACCTAAAACAATAAGTAATTGTGTTGTTATGTCAGATTTTATTGATATGGGCATGCTATTATCCTTGATTTTGCTCAATTGATAACAACTAGGCACCTGGTTGATTTCCTTGTTGTTATAAAACAACCACGACCATTTTTTATTCTTAGGTATATCTATGTTCTTCGCCAATAAATCCCTTACACTGAATATTGATAGTAAAATTAGCAAAATTTGATCAAATACATTCATAACATTCAAAACCTCCTCTGGTAGTTTATGATAATATAATGTTATCTGCTGTTAAAAAACATGTGCTTATGAAAGAAAACATAGCCCTCTGTGAGTGTTTTTCCGTACTCACAGAGGGCTTTATTGTTTCACGCAATATTAATCTCCCCATATATCTATATAGCAAAAAAGTTAATTTCCGCCATCTCGCATCAAATTGAGTCATTAAATTGGAGTTTAAGAAGCAAAAAGTATCAGAATCTAATCAATTGTCTTTCCTTATGCGCCTAGTTAATCTAACGCAGCTACTGAGAAATCAGCACAAACTCTGTTACTTCTATAGCTTTAATCAGCATCTTAAAATGTTTCGTTTCATCAAGAACTTCTAAATGTCCTTTGCTTTCTCCTGGTAAAATTTCTCCTGTTAAAATTGCTATTAATCTCTAAAAACCAAGTTGCTTATAACCATACAATATGATTTATAAGTTATTTTTTCAAAAAGATTTCACCAAATAGAATAATCTATGATTTAATATATAATGAAATACAAAATAAAGGGCGATTTGGAGATAAGACAAAAAGCTTATTACATAATAACAACTTTCTTTCGCAAATTATTCCCTTTTGCGAAAGGGCAAATCGGCTGAAAAACGCAATTCTAAAGCCAAAATTCACTCAATTACTATTACAGACAGCAAATTTGAACCGTAAAATGGGCAGAACTGAAAAGAAAAATCCACCTTACAGCCGTATTTACCGTCAAAAATGTTGTCAGAATCAGGGGTTATACAATGGCTAGACGCGGTGAGAATATCTACAAAAGAAAAGACGGTCGCTGGGAAGGACGCTATAAAAGTGGAGTTAGGGCTGACGGAACAGCAAGATACTCCTCAATTTACGGGAAAATCTATGCCGATGTCAAGAGTAAATTATCGGAGAAACGTGCTAAAACCGATGTTTCATCTATTCCAAAGAATCTGACGGTTAACGATCTTTTTTCGTTGTGGTTTGCGGACATTCGGCTAAAAGTAAAAGAATCCACTTATATGAACTACCAGATGAAATATGAAAAACACATCAGCTCATCGCTCGGAAAAACACCTTATGAAAAGCTGACGGTCGAAAAACTTAATGACTTTGTGCATTCAAAGCTGGCAAGCGGACTTTCTGCCAAATATACCGCTGATATTGCAGCAGTAATCAAATCAGCGTGCCGCTTTGCCAGGAAACGTTTTGGTTATGAGGATAAATCAACATTTATGGCAACTCCCAAAGGCAAGGCAAAAGAAAAAGAGCTGCTCGATAAAACAGAGCAGGCTCGACTTAACAATTATCTCATTTCTAACCCGACATCATCAAATGTCGGTATTTTACTATCTGCGGCAACTGGTATCCGTATAGGTGAGCTTTGTGCGCTGAAATGGGAAAACATCAACCTTGAAAAAAGAATTCTTACCGTCAGGAACACGGTTCAGAGAATTAAGAATATTGACGGAAATACAGCCACAAAGCTGGTGGTGACTTCTCCCAAGAGCAGCTCGTCTGTTCGGGAAATCCCGCTGCCGGAGTTCATTATACCTTATTTGAGTAATCATAGAACAGGTAACAGCTGTTATCTTCTTTCGGGAACACAGGGCATTATCGAGCCTAGAGTAATGCAGTATCGCTTTAAGCGGATCCTTGCTGAACTTCACCTGTCGGACGTGTCTTTTCATTCGCTGCGTCACCTGTTCGCCACGAACTGCATAGCAATAGGAGTTGACGTAAAGTCGCTGTCTGAAATATTAGGACACAGCAACGTACAAATCACGCTTAATCGCTATGTTCATTCATCAATGGAGCAAAAAGCCGAGTATATGAAGTCGGTTTCGGAGCTGTTCTCGGTGGCTTAAAAGATTATTTGCCGTCATTTTTCTCGTCAGGAAAACAAAAAATTCCGCTTGATTATGCGGAATACGGTCTTATTATCGCAAAAGGGAATAATTTGCGAAAGGGCTGTGTATATAGCATTCTCATGCTTGCAGGCGATTATTCTCATTATTTGAGAGGGACATAGCCATTTACCATACCGTCGATGACGGCTTTCCCATCAGGCGGAAGATTTCTGTACAGATCCAGCAGCTTTTGTTCAGAAATGTGAAGATTAACGCCGGAGCCGCCGACTGTCCTGTCCGAAAAGCGCAGTATGTAATCAATGGATACACTATAAAAGTTGGCAAATACCCTCAACACATCACATGGAATATTCTCGCCGTTCTCATAGGCTGATATCCTCGAAAGAGAAAGGTTCAGCCTATAAGCTACCGCTGTCTGCGTCAGGTTGCGGCTCTTACGCAATTCATAAAGTCTGTTAGCCCTCTCTTTCAAAACATCACCCCCTATGGTTATATTATAGCAGGGTTTAACAGGCTAAGTTCCCGTTTTTCAGGAAAAGGATTTTCGTTATTCGTAAATTTTATGTAAGAAAAATGCGGCAGCTAGAAACTGCCGCTGTAATTATCTTATTTTTTCAAGCTTGCCTTTGTCCATTTCGTAAACCGTATCGCAAAGTACGTCAATGTCCTCAGCGGAATGCGAAGCAATCAGAATAGTTTTTCCTTGCTCTTTCAAATCGAGCAGATATTTTCGCATATCTGCAACACCGTCTTTGTCAAGTCCGTTCATAGGCTCATCAAGTATAAGAATATCGGGGCTTTCCATTATTGCCTGCGCTAAGCCCAGACGCTGGCGCATTCCAAGTGAATATTTGCCGACGTGCTTTTTGTCGTCAGGGTTTAAGCCAACGCTTGAAATTGCCCGTCTTATATCTTCCTTTGTGATTTGGTTGTTGATTTTTGCAAGGAAGCGCAGATTTTCAAGTGCAGAATAATTCGGGAGAAAGCCCGGTGTTTCTATAATGACACCAACGTTTTCGGGAATATCGATATCCCTGCCTATGACCTTCCCATTGACTCTTATATCGCCGCTTGTGTAAGGTACGATTCCGCAGATGCACTTCATAAGCATTGTCTTTCCGCTTCCGTTTCGTCCGATAAGACCGTGTACCTTTCCGGTTTCAAACGTTGCGTTCACGTTGTCCAGAACCACAGCTTCCCTGAATTTTTTGGTCAGATTTTCGACCTCTATGGCATCCATTGCTTACTCCTTTCTGTCAAAGCTTTTCTTTCTGCCAAAAAAGATTATTGAAACAGTCAGTAAAATTATGATACCGGCATAAACGCACATACAATAAGTAAACGTCGGGTTTCTGGACAGTCCGCCAACGTCAATATTATCAAGCGTAGTCCATGAGATAGGTGAAAACGGAAGCAGCACTTCCCAGCCCTCGTTTTCAATCACGCTGCATATTACCACGAGAAACGAGGAAACAAGTATTCCTGTCAGCTTACTGCGGCACAGCAGATTGCATAGGAAAATAAGCAGCCCTAGAACTATCCCGCCCATCCATGAGGTCAGAAAAGTGAACCATACCGCCTGAAGCGGCGTGAAAAATGTTATCACCTTCGCTGAAACCTCAACAAAGGGAGCGTCTGCCATGGTGTGGATTCGACCGTCAACCGACAGCGAAACGAGAGTTTTCCCCCATTCAAGGGAAGCCCCGCCGGAAAACACTGTGAACAAAAGCGATATGGCAAGCAGAAATAAAAAATACGCCGCGCTTGCCGCGACAATATACAGAATCTGCCCGCAAAGCCATTTCACACGCCCTGAGCGCATATAAACAAACACTTGATTACTATCGATAAACGGCGCATTACAGAACATCAGAACTACGCCAAGCATGAAAATGAGCTTTGTATGGAACTGCGAATACAAAAACGGGAATATCCATATCGGCATATCTGTTCCAAGTAGTTCAGCGGTTTTTCGCATATCGTCGGCATATATCGCAGTCATTACTGCGAGAAGAATACCTATGCACCATATGCGATAATCCGTCTGCCACTTGCGGAAGTTCATCATGCCTATCTGAATTACGCTTTTACCTGCCCTCATTCTGCACCACCCTTTTCACGCGAAGTACAAATATCAGTCCGCACAATGCGGCTAAGGCTGTAAATAACCCAATGGAGTACAAAAACAGAAGCACAGTGTTGTTCCAGTTAAGCATAGAAATGGACACCGTCCACAGATTAAGCGGCGCGGGGAACTGTATCGTGATTCTTTCCACAATATAGCTTGCGGCAAACGGCGTGCAAAGCGCAACGTATTTGTTGGGAAAAAACGCCGAGAGCATAAGTCCCATAACGCTCCACATTGCACAGCTTGCCGCAAATACAGCGGCTCTCACAGCAACTGCTAAAAATGGGATAGGCGTTTTCAGCAAAAAGTCAAATGGACCGGAAAGCGAATCCATATTACTAGGACACAACGGCATAAAGCAGGCTAAGACGGCTGCAAAAATCAGCATTCCGCTGAGAACCGTTATAAATGCGCTGACAAACGTAACGACTACATTTGAAACGGCATATTTCACTGTGCCGCAGCGTGTGATGTACATATTTGAAGCCGAACAGCTCCATTCATCGGCAAAGTTCGCCGCAAACGGCAATGCTCCGAATATCGCAATGACTTTTCTTAGCGTATCAAAGCAAAGCAGCAGCTCAAACTGACGGTATACGCTGCCTGCGCTTATGTGCGAGGAAAGACGGGTAAAGCTGACCAGCACAACTCCGATGACCGCCGCCCTGAAAGAAGCTGACCTGAACAGTTTATAAAAGTATGTCCTGAGCATTTTTATCACCCATAGTTTGCATATCGTACTCCTGTTTTGGCATAAATCAGTTCATAAAATTTGCCCTTGTACTCCTCTCCGTCATATACTGACGAATCCGTACCCTCGAACAGCCATGCGGGCTCGTAAACGAATCCTGTACCGTTTGTGTCTGTGGGTACATAGACAAGCCTTAACGAGTTAAAATCCCGCTTTGACGTATTCGCCGCACCTGCGTAGTGGTCGGTCAGAATTCCTGCGGCTTCGGTGGGGCTGATGATTTTTTCAGCTTCCTCAGAAAATGAAATGCTGTCGGAGTACAGCATACATTGAAAAGAGATAAGCTCGTCAGCAGACATGATAATTGAAATGCGGCTTGCGGTTTGACTGTAATAATCCGCCGCCAAAATGTTTATATCCTCCTGTAAAAGCTCTATACCGCCAAAGCTCACGGGATATACGATATAGTAAACCTCGTCCGAATCATTCCACCCAAGCTCGTCAACGGTGCATTCTGCCGCAGCGGCAGCGTATTCCCTGGTTATGGGATATACTGTCGGTTTGCCGATTTCGGTTATTCCAAGGGAGTGGAGCAGTTCTTCTGCTTTCGACAATGCTTCCGCCTTTGGGAAATGGGATAATTCCTTATCGTAATCAGTAAAATCAAAGCTGTTCAGAGCGGCATAGGTGCAGGCGAATTCCCTCGGAACATCTTTGTCCTTCTTATCGTCAAAGTAAATATCGTACATGATATCGCCGAAATCATATCCAAGCAATCCGCTGGCAGAAATGTCAACATACCGTTTTTCCTCCGGGAAATGATTGCTGTTATACTCAAGATGTTCTTTTAATCCATCAATGCCAAAGGCGCTGTCTATGTCGAGCATATTCCATGTTTTAAGAGAAGTATAGAGCGTCGGGACACTGTCCGGTACATTGAGGGGAATGTCAAAATTCAGTGAGAAGTTTTCAATTTGTTCCGCTTTTTCAACAATTTGATCAAATTCGGTATCATCGACCTTGACCTCGCCCGATGGAAAACAGCTAGAAAGTGAAGCGACCGACGCTAAAACAACGGCTGCTGACAGGAGCTTTTTCATTCCGATTCCTCCATAATAAACAGTGAGGTGAAGAAGTAATATAAAATGATGCTTAACATTACACGATATGTTTTAGTTTTTTTCTCTATTATACAAGTACAATATCCAAAAGCCAAGCACAGTTTTATAACAACTGCGCTTGACCTTGAAAGATATCATACGTGCTTATTAATTTACGGATTCCATGTACCAGATACAGAAGCGCCATAATATGAACCTAAAGCACATAAATAATTTCTGGTGCCATATCCCGGAGCAGGAGAATTATAACTTAGAGAGTTTTTTGATGTTCCATTTATTACAGTAATTGTATCAGATTCGCTTACCTGAGAAGATAAACTTTTCTCTGAGGTTACAAAAATTGTAACATAAGCATTATCATCAACGCTTCCACCGCTTGCAACATATTCAGCAAATGAATTTGAATTTTTCTTTGTTGCAGCGCTGCTGTATGCGGTTCCACCATGTCCACTAAATTTGAAAGAGTAGCTGTTGTCTAATTTGACAGCACCTCTGCCTGCGGCTGATGCACCAATGGATAAAGTTGCTAAAGTTGCAGCCGCAACTGCTATCGCTATTTTTCTGTGTTTTGCCATATTGACCTCCTCGTAAAATTTTTGAGTATTAATCAAGCTAGCTAAACTTAATTATGCCCAATTTTTTGTGTTGATTTACCATTGCTTCTCAATGAAACACCGGTTGATTCCACTGAAAACCGTTTGTCGGGTTTGTTAGATCCAAACCCCTCTATATAAGTTCAACCCTGCAGATGTCGAAACATATAATGAGCATATCAATAAAAAAGGTGATTTTTTATCTTTCCGGCAATAAGCATAATGCTTAAAACTGTATATGAATATACTATCGCTACGAACAGGCTGTCCAAGCCTAGTGTTTTCAGTAAAATACTAAGGAGCAGCTCAACCAATGATATGACAATAGCCCGCTTTTTATATACACTTTGTTCAATCATATCCAGCGGCTTGTTCTTATCCTCAACTGGGGATAATATAAACACAACCAATGATGTTGCCGCCAATATGACATAGTACCCATGGCACGCTACTGATACATATTTCATGCATAGTGAAATTCCAATCAGCATTATCACTGAAATGATATAACACCTCAAAGGCGTCTTTGCGTGAACTCCACCCGCAAATGACCTCAACGGTATATAAGCCACCATAAATACAGCGACTTCAAAAAACACACCACAAATAACGCCGATAATCAAAGCGGAGGACAAATTGAGTATAGCAACCAGTATTTGATTTATACCGTATATGTATAGCTCTGAATCTTCCGCTTTAACTATGCCGCTTTGCTCAAGATTTCTACAAATCTTATGGGATAGTTTTGCAAAACAATCCATAGGTCAGAACTTGCGAAGTTTTTTTGCACCATTTGGAAGCTTGGGCTGATGAATAACAAAAAAGCAGGTAGAATTGACATTTACTGTTGTTGCCATTAAACCTGCTTTTGCCACCGCCCTTTTTGTAATGTTAGTCATTACGTTATTTTTGCTATTAATCATCACTGGTATCTCCTTTTAGTTTATGACTTTATTTTACACTTTTCATCAATGGTTTGTCAATACACCTGGCACGAATTGTATATAAACCTGACACGAAAAGTAAGTGGGCTCAAGGAACTAAAAATTCCCGAGCCCGTGTGATTTATTATTTAATATATAATGCTGTTGTAATGTTAAAAACGCCATTGTCTATATCAATTTTTGAAGTACCGTTGTACTTTTTCAGTATTTCGTCAATATTTCTTAATCCAAAGCCGTGGTTTCCTTTATCCGGATTGGAAGTGACTATTTTTCCGTTTTCTTTTTGCACCACGGTGGAGAATGGATTTGACATTTTAATGAGCAGCATTCCTCTGGAGCAATCTATTCTGATATCTATAAACTTATCTCCTTCGACAGCTGAAACAGCTTGCAGGGCATTGTCAAGAAGATTGCCAAGAATAACCGTCAGATCAAATGACGAAAAACAAAAATCCAGCGGCAGAGATGTCTTGATATTTATCTTAACTCCGGCGTCGTATGCCGACCGGAGCTTTGAATTCATCAGACCGTCTATTGCCGGAAACCCCGTATGTACGATTTCAATTTTGTTCTGATACGTTCCGATAATATTTGAGATATGCTTTTTCGCCTCGTCTGTTTTGTCTTTTTCCAGATAGGAGTTTATAGTTATCAGATGATTTTTGATATCATGACGCAGCTTTCCGGTCTTTTCGTGCAGCTCTTCTACAAGCAAAAGCTGATTGACGTAGTATTCGTTCTGCTGTTTAACCAGGGCGCTTTCCTGCCGCTCTTTATACAGGAATGATATTCTGTCGAACAGAAAGAACACCATAAAGTTTATGATTAAAATTGCAGCCACCGAGGAGGAAACCGCATACACTGTAAGTCCCTCGGACTGAAATATCTCTGCAAGAATATATAATGATAAAAAGGGGACAGTAAAAATTGCTGCCCAGTATGCTTTTGGCAGGTGATCTCCGTTTTTTATGCTCTTAAAACTGTTTGCCGCCGTTGAAATGATGAACAAAAGAACATTTGCGGAAACGACTCCAAATATTGAATTATAATTGTTAGCTTCTGTTATGGGAAAATTTATATATCCCGTCAATGTAACGACCACCATCTCCGTACATACACTGATGACATATACCAACAAGCCGACAAGGATTTTTTTCTTTATTGACGACGAATACAAAAAAGTCAGTGAGAAAACAGCTAAAATATTGAAAATAAAGTTTACCAGCGGGATATTGATAACCAGATACACTGATGATGTCAATATATAATACGCAATAAACAGAGCTGCTTCAATGAGCCTGCTTACTCTGGCTTTTTCAAAAAAGGCGGACATTAATTTGCGCAGGGCAAAAACGCCCAGTGCCTGCGAAAACAGGTATGTTATATTATACGAAGTCATAGTCTGCTTCCCCCGAATTTCATCAATGTATCTCTGATCTCTTTGCGCTTATTTCTGCTGATGGGAATTGCATACCCGTTCTCCATGATCAGCTCCTCGTATTTTATCGTCCTGATCCGATCGTAATTTACGATATATGAACGATGCACCTGAATGAAACCGTAGCCGGAAAGCTCGCTCATTATATCCGACAAACCTGCTCTGAATTCATATCGCTCATTTACAGTTACAATTATAAAGTTATGCGCCGAGCTTTCAAAATAAAGAATGTCTTTGATCCTGACTCTATGCGAACCATTTTTATTCTTAAAGGTAAAAACGTGATTTCTGTCGTCCATAAGCTGTATTGCCAGATTGATGGTATCGTACAGCTTTTCTTTTTCAATAGGTTTTGGAAGAAAATTGAGCGGCTGGACGTCAAAAAGCTGTCTGTCATATGTATCCATAGCGGAAATATAGATTATATTTACTGCATGGTCGTTCAATTTTTCCCTTATCAGATGACCAAGTTCCACGCCGTTCATCTTAACAAGCTCAATATCGAGGATTATCAGATCGCAGTGATTGGAGTTCAAATGCTCCCATAGATCCTCGGCGTTGTAAAATGACTTCACGTCAAGTTCGCAGTTGTTATGCTGCGCATATTCCGAAAGATACCCGTTCACTTGCGCTACCACATCGGGTATATCGTCACAAACTGCTATCCTGAGCATTTTCATCTTCCTTTCAATATTTGACCTATAATATTATTCTAGCGTATAATGTCGGGAATGTCAATAGTAAAGTTTAATTAGTGAAGTAAATTTGCTTTTTTCTCACTTTGTTCCTTAACCAGATTGTCAATATAGTTCCCCTCAACCACACTCTCATAAACCTCCGCCAGCCGATTTATCCTTTTCAGCCCTGCCTGTTCCTCGGCGAGTTTGCTCTGAACTGTCCGGATATATGACGGAAGCAGTTTCAGTCTTTCCTCCAGTTCCGTAACATCGTTCTCGGAACGAATACCGTGCTTATCAACAGCTTCTTTCGCCGCAGCTAGTTTGACCTGTCCCATAGAATCCAGCCTGCGCCTGTTCTGGACATTTTCAAAGTAGAACCGGATCTGTGCAATTTCAGATTTCAGAGTGGGAGCTTCATCTGACAGAATCTTTAGTTCTTCGGATTTTTCATCAATGCTATTTTTCAGTTCCTCTGCTTTTGCGTAAATTCCGGAACCGGATGTAATTCCGAACTCGCCAATCGTAGAAAGCTGCTCGACGAGTAAGTTCAGGCTCTCATCATTACTGAACGTGTAAATTTTCTGCGGCTTTGTCTTTTTCGGAACAATTCGGAACTGCTGAATAGCGACCGTTGTATCAAGAATGACGGAGCAGATTTTCTTCTCTATTTCGCTGCTGCGGCTCATGCGCTCCTTGACTTTTCTTGCATAGGTGCCGTTGAGGGAAATGCGCTTTTCCAGTTTTTTCGTCAGATACTCATCTCCGAGGGATTTCAGCCGCACATACCTTTCCGCAAAAGGAGCTTTCACAGCAATATACTTGCCGTGCTTGATTTCGTATCCATGCTCTATCAACTTGCTCAACAGATTTTCCACAGACGTTGAAGAATAAATCAGCCTGTCTATATCAAGAGCGATTCTGTCACGGATAGTCCCAACATTCGCAGACTGGTAATGTGAAGCAATGACGTTTGCGGTCTTTACTGCATAATCGGGAATGTAGAGCATACGGCTTTCTTCGATGAACGGAATTTTTGCACGGGTAAGTCCGTCCGCAACGTATTGTAGCTTATCGTCCGAGTAAATCTCGTATGGAATGAAAGCGGCGTTGACCTGCCTGCTCAGCGCCGCTATTTTCTCGTCACGCTTTGTGATTTCGCTGCGCATATAATCATTCTGATTTTTGATAGCAGCGATTTCCTCGGAAGTGTAGGAATCATCGCTTTTCTTTTTCAGAGCATTTATGTGGTCGTTCATGGAACGTATCTCCTGCGCCGCCTGCTTTTTCCGCTTGTACTCATCAACCGACCAATGCTCTCGATGAACGTTTTTATCGTCACGGTACAAACCATACTCACGGAGTATTTTCTCCATGACTGCACGTTCGCTTTCAGACCATGCGACCCATTCCGTCAGGAACTTGTTTTCCGGAGCAAAGCCCATTTCACGCAGAGCGCCACTCATGGACACTCTTGTAGATAGCCCACGACTGCCGGTATGCGTTATCGGAACAAAATCTATATGCAGGTGCGGCGTCGCCTCGTCAAGGTGCATGACTGCATTAAAAACTTTAAGATTCGGATTACGGGTTTCAAATCCACGCATATACTCGTCTAGCATTTGCTTGGCAAGTTCGCCGTTTTCGGATCCGACGGAACAGTCGTTAATATCGCCGAACTGCACAACGATCTCCTCAAAGGTTTTCTCCTGCTTTCCTTTTCTGATATGTTCGTAGTAGTCGGGAATGATCCTGTCACGCCTTTTCATTCTGGAATTGTATTCGGCAAGGGCTTCTCCGAACAGCTCGGAATAGAACTCGCGAATATTTTGCTTTTTGTAGGTTATATTGTCCGGTATTCGTTCACGGACTACGTTCTTCGCAATGAAACTGCGGTTATTGTGTTCGATGATACCATCGTCAATTCTGAAAGATACGGATAAACCGTTGTGCTGATTTTCGTTCATATTTGTAAAACCTCCGTTTTCCTATGAAGATTAGATTTCGGCTTTTTTCAAAATCATCTTCGTATGCCGTCACCAGTTTTGCCTTCGCTGTAACAAGTACAATACTCAATTGTACTTTTGGCAAACTTCGTTCTCCAAAAGCACATTTTCGTTAGGGGACGTTCACCCCTAAAACCCCCGATTTTTTCAAAATTGAAAAAATGAGCTTTCAGCTGTTTTTGCGAAAATCGCAAAATCTAAAAAATCTTTGAAAACGAAATCCGCAAAAATCGCATTTTTGAAAAAACCGCTCTTTAAGCCGTTCACTCAGATTTGAAAAATCAATGCCAGACGTGTTTTCGGTTAAGCGGTCGTTTTTCAGTTTTATGCTGGAGATTTGTGATTTTTACAAGCAGCTCGTTGAAATCTTTAACGCTAAATTCCTTTAGGATATGATTGCGCTGAGTGAGATTATTGCTGCTGATGAATTTTCTGCCGGCTTCGTCATTGTCAACGCAGGCGAACAATTGCAGACCTTTATCGGAGAGCGTTTTCAGGGAATTTGGTTTCAGACCAGCCATTGATACAAGTACGCTGTTCTGAATTTTCTGCTGATTTGCAAGCTGCCGAAAGGAGAGCAAATCTATTGCGCTCTCAAAAATGTACGCCTTTGTCGGAGTGTCCAGCGTCACGGAAAACAAGCTGTCGCTCGTTCCGGGAGCTACTCCCTTGTAACGCTTTTCGCTGTTGGTGCCTTGTATTTCTGCACCGATAGAATTACCGTTTTCGTCCTTGTGAAGAAACACGGCATTCCCTCGCTTGTCCTGATATAGCAGACCATCATGAGAAAGTTCGGAAACAAGTTTGTTATCGAGCTGTCGGGACTGGCAGAGGTAAGCAAACACCTTTCGCATATTGTCCGCACGTTCCGGCAGGACCAGTTCTTTCTTCTGCGGCAGCTTCGGTGAGATTTTGCGGTAGTCCATATATGACATATTCGCTCCAGACAGCGCCTCGACAGCAGACTTGAAATCCATACCGATAATGTCCGTTAGGCAGTTTACTGCGTTCCTGCCGCCGTGTTTTTCTGCCTGCGAGAAGCAGTACCACTCGTTGGTTTCGATATTTACATATAGACCGCCGTATCCTTTAATGTGCAGTTCGTTCCTTATGTGTTCGGTTTCAAACCCGTTCTGGATAAAAAAATCAGCAAGGCTCGCTTGCCTTGCTTTCTCAATGAGGTCGGTGTTCTGTTTTGAGTATGACATTGCGTCCTCCTTATCTGTTACAATATAATTGTCGGTAAATCCACAGCAAGCCAGCTATGGTTTACACGCACTTGTTACTTAAGCTATAATGAAAGCAGTAATTGGACTGACGGCTCCTTTCTTGGGACAACACGCCCGTCTTTCAGACTGTCATCCATGCTTTCATTACAGCGTTCGTTTTTGCAGGTTGAGCCGCCGCAGGCGAGTTCGCGTCACCAAACAGACTGAATAGGTAATGAGTAAAGCGTGGCTTATCCGATTACACAAATTCATTGTAAGGAGAGATATTAATGAACGCCGTAGGCATTGATGTATCCAAAGGAAAAAGTACAGTAGCTGTTCTTCGCCCGTTTGGAGAAATCGTGGCTGAACCCTTTGATGTTGTTCACGAGTGCAGCGACATGAACAAGCTCGCAGACTTCATCAAGTCGCTGCCGAGGCTGAATGCCGAACCGTGTAAATGCCAATAATACCCACAGAAAGTGAGGTATTGCACATGAAAAAAACACACGGATTAGACGAGCGAGAGATGGAACTGGTGAAGCTGCTGATGGCAGACTGCCAGACCACAGGTGACATTCAGGCAAAGCTGAAAAAGCTGTTTGCCGGAACTATCGAGCAGATGCTCGAAGCGGAAATGGACGAACATCTCGGTTACGAGAAGAACTCCGTAGCCGGGAACAACTCCGGAAACAGTCGGAATGGTTACGGGAAAAAGACGATAATCAGCGACTATGGCGAGTGCGAAATCGCTGTCCCACGTGACAGAAACGGCGATTTTGAGCCTAAAGTCATCGAAAAGCGACAGACAAGAACCGACGAAATCGAACAGAAAATTATGCAGATACCGTACGCCGGCTGAACAAGTTCAGCTTAGGAATGTCTCAGCGTGACATTGAAGATACGTTAAAGCAGATCTACGGAACCGAAATTTCACAAGGTCTGGTTTCGCGGATAACCGACAAAATTCTGCCGGAGGTCAACGAGTGGCAGAACCGTCCGCTTGAGGCAGTTTATCCGGTAGTTTTCTTCGATGGGATCGTGTTCAATTCGCGCAAGGATAACAAAATTG
>OMEQ01000440.1_pt1 | contig 28025 bp, 36 predicted proteins | sample 1645451 | NCBI WGS metagenome assembly OMEQ01 (sample SAMEA103958142, study PRJEB25191) | human gut metagenome | biome: human-associated habitat [ENVO:00009003]; feature: intestine environment [ENVO:2100002]; material: feces | place: Germany | collected 2013/2015
GCGAAAAGATGTCTGGGCTTGGATATATATGCAAGACAGTTGTAGGAGGATTTGAGGCATATAAAGGAATGTGTGTAATCAATTAACGGATTGACACTCATTTGCGTAGGCATTAATATATATATAAATGTACATTTGGAGGATATATGAATACATATGAATTAATTGCTCCCTGCCATTTTGGTCTGGAATCAGTATTAAAAAGGGAAATATATGATCTTGGATATGATATATCATCGGTAGAGGATGGAAAGGTCACTTTTGTAGGTGATTCTGAAGCCATATGCCGTGCTAATATAAATTTAAGGACTACAGAGCGTATTTTGATTAAAGTGGGTCAATTTAAGGCTGAGACATTTACAGAGCTGTTTGACAATACTAAAGCTCTTGAGTGGGAGAATTATATACCTAAGAATGGCAAGTTCTGGGTAACAAAAGCTAATTCTGTTAACAGTAAATTGTTCAGCAGTTCTGATATCCAGTCAATTGTTAAGAAAGCAATTGTAGAGAGACTTAAAGAACATTATAGAATTGGATGGTTTGAGGAAGATGGTGATTCTTATCCTATAAGAGTAACTATTATGAAGGATATTGTGACTATTGCACTTGACACATCAGGTGATTCACTTCATAAGAGAGGATACAGACCGGCAGCTGGAAAAGCTCCTATATCGGAGACACTTGCAGCGGCGCTTATTATGCTTACGCCGTGGAGAGGCGACAGAATTCTTGTTGATCCATTCTGCGGAAGTGGCACATTTCCAATTGAGGCGGCTATGATAGCAGCTAATATTGCACCAGGAATGAACCGTAAGTTTACTGCACAGAAGTGGACTAACATAATTGACAAGCAATTGTGGTATGATGCTGTTGATGAAGCCGAGGATATGATTAATCTTGATGTTGAAACAGATATTCAGGGTTTCGATATTGACGCAGATGTTATAAGGAAGGCAAGAAGCAATGCGGAGAATGCCGGAGTAGAGAAGTTAATACATTTTCAGGAAAGAAGCGTGGCAGACCTAAGCCATCATAAGAAATACGGTTTTATTATAACTAATCCGCCTTATGGTGAAAGACTTGAGGATAAGGAGACACTTCCAGGAATATATTCTGCATTTGGACGACAGTTTGCAAAATTAGATTCATGGTCAGCCTATATGATTACTTCATATGAGGATGCTGTCAAATATTTTGGCAGAAAGCCGGATAAGAACAGAAAGATATATAATGGAATGTTAAAGACATATTTTTACTCATTCCAGGGACCAAAGCCGCCTAAGAAAGAGAAGGGACAGGAAAGATAATTATGACTACTATTATTTTAGCGTCTAATAATAAGGACAAGGTTAAGGAAGTTAAAGAGATTCTTAAAGGGTATAATGTTATCTCTCTTAAGGATGCTGGAATTGACCTTGATGTAGAGGAAAATGGCACTACATTTGAAGAAAATGCGTTGATTAAGGCAAGAGCTGTATGCAAACTTACAGGACAGCTTACAATGGCAGATGATTCAGGACTGGAGATTGATTATCTTAATAAAGAGCCTGGCGTGTATTCTGCCAGATATATGGGACATGATACATCATATGATATTAAAAATGCTTCTCTTATTAAACGACTTGAGGGTGTTGAAGGGCAGGACAGAAGCGGCAGGTTTGTATGTGCTATAGCAGTGTGTTTTCCTGATGGAAGGGAAATTGTTAAGAGAGGCACAATGGAGGGGCTTATAAGCAAGGAAATCGTTGGAGACAATGGTTTTGGCTATGACCCTATAGTCTATCTGCCTGAATATGGTAAAACATCAGCACAGCTTGATCCTGAAGAGAAGAATAAGATAAGCCACAGAGGTAAGGCGCTTGAACTTATAAAGAAAGAACTGGATGAGTGCCTCTAATTGGCTCGTTCTGGAGGTTTTATGCAGAGGATAATGATTGTTAGCGATTCACATAGAAGACACGGTAATCTGGCAGAGGCAATATATAATGAGCAGCCATTCGATTTACTTATTCATCTTGGTGATATCGAAGGGGAAGAAGATATAATACAGGAGCTTGCCGGGGGTGAAACAATAATGGTACCGGGTAATAATGATTTCTTTTCACCTCTTCCAAGAGAACGTGAGATAGAACTTGCAGGGAAAAAAGTACTTTTGACACACGGCCATTATTATTATGTTTCTCTTGATTTGCAGACTCTCAGGGAAGAGTGTATAGCAAGAGGAATTGATATAGTTATGTTTGGACATACTCACAGACCATTGATACAGATAGAAGATGAACTTACATTCATTAATCCTGGAAGCATATCATATCCTCGTCAGGCAGATAAAAGATGTACATATATTATGCTTGAAATTGATGATAATGGTGAAATGTCTTTTAATTTAAAGTATGTATAAATCCAGTAAATATGCGGGTTTACAGACTTGTAGAAAAAAATTGAAAAAAATTTGTAAATGTCAACAATAAATTGTGATTTTTTGTTAAAAATTTTTAGCTTATATTACCAGTTATTAAGACGAAAGAAGCGGAAATGTAAATCACATTCGCGCGCATACTTACAGGGCATGTGACATGTTGTTTGATTGTTCGTATGATGTAAGCATATGTTAGCAGTAGGAGAACATGTCACACACCTTTTTATAATTATTAAAATCTTTCTTATCTTGTCCATCATGTTTGTAAATACTCCATTTCATTTTGTTCTAAAAATTGATTTGATGATAAGCCGTTAAATATCTTACGCGGCATATTATTTATAAAGTCTTGTATCTTGTTTAATTCCTCTTGCGTGACTTCTGATAAGTCAAAACCCTTAGGGTAAAAGCGTCTTATTAATTTATTTTGATTTTCATTTGTTCCACGTTCACCGCTTCGGTAAGGGTGACAATAATATAAATTCGTTCGCACGAACTCTATTAATTCATTGTTGCTAAATTCGCAATTTGTAGAAAATTCAACACCATTATCACATGTGATTGTTTTGATATGGTGTTTTAACTTATCCCAGTTATCTTGTAAAGTATTCCAAACACTGGCACACTGTTTATTATCAAGTTTAAAGAGTAATTCTTGTCGTGTCTTTCGTTCAGATAAAACAAGTATACAGCCTTTTTTCTTCTTCTGTCCTTGTACGGTATCCATTTCCCAATGTCCGTATATATCGCGCTGTTGTAAATTTCCTCTTTCATCTATGGAACGCTTGCCGTACTGGTAAACGCGCTTTGTTTCTTTTTCCTGTTTAACTTTTTTAATTTTATTATATGGCATGTCCGATTTTTTCAATTTAATAAAGTGCTTGTTAAAATAGTTATAAAGAGTTGTTAAACACACTCTTGTATTAAATCCCTCTTGCTTTGCAAGTTCATTTGCAGAATAGAAAGAGTAGTGTTGTTTTACCTTATCGCGTATAAATAGTAAATACTCACTGTCGCAGGCAACCTTATTATTCGAACCTTTTCTTGCGTTGGCTTCTATGTACTTGCGTTGTCCTACATCAGCACAATAGATATCATATTCTTTTAAGTTGCGGTCAAGCAGTCTAACAGTACCGCGCTTTATCTCATTATAAATAGTGTTGTAATGCTTGTTTAATATTTTAGCAATTTCGCGTTGTGTCCTCTTTTCTTTGTTATACATAAATTCTATCAAATAGCGTTCTTTCTCTGTCAAATGTTTTCCCATGTTGTCACTCTCCCTTTGTGGCTATATTATAGGTCAATTTGTATCAAAGTTGTATATTTTTAGTTCATTATCAGAAAACGGCATATCGACTGTTTTTCTATAAGACTTATCATTTTCTAACGCTTCTATAAAATCATGAAGTTTATCATTTTCTATCAAATAAGAATCTATAACAGGCTTTTCACAAGTGTTTCTTGAGTACCAGTAACGCTTTTTGCCTTGCGTTAATGTAGCTAAATCCTTTGTTATATATTTAAGCATATATCCGACAATTTTTCCCTGTGAATCGCTGTTTTGACTAACTGGGATAGCAGTAGAAAAACCGAGGCGGTAATTACCAATATTGTATATTATTTTCGTTCCTTTATCTTTTCGTCTGCCACTGTCAATAAGCTGCAATGAACCGAGGTTTGACATTAAAGCGTGAAAATGAAATTTTTCTTTGTCTGCATGAAATTCTGGTACAATAACATATTTTAAATCTGGACAACAGATTTTCTTTGCATTATCTAACCAACCATGAAACTTTGTCACGCAATCGTCATAGTCTTTAGAATTAACAATTTTAGGATTGAAAGTGAAAGTTACAAAATACTCCCAGTCGTTAGCAAGGCAGATATTCCATATTTTATCTTTAGTACGGTGCATTGATTGTCTGATAGATAAATCAATATCAAACTGCGTTCTTTCTTCCTCTGTCTTTTTCTTGCGTTCGTTCGCACGAACTTTCTTTTTGTCATATTCAATCGGTTTCTTAAAAAACCTCACTTGTGTTTGATTTTTATATGTTAATGTACGAACATTGTAAGCACCCATGTTATTTATCTCCCCATAATTTTATATTTCTTTTATCGCATAAATACCCAAGCATATCAGCATATTCAGAAAGATATTTTTCATGTTTTTCTCGTTCAATAATATCAACAGAATCATAACCGCGTTCAATCATTGTATCAACTTGAGAACCTAGACAATTATCAACAGCGGTGTAATATTCTTCCTCAAGTTTTTCATCAGACAGAGCGGCAACATGTGCCATAATTTCGTTAATCTCTTTTTTCTTCATGTTTAAATCTCCCTTATTAAAATCTATTCGTTTAAGTGTATATATTATCAAGTACGCGCATGCGCGCGCGTGTGTATATGTATGTGTGTATATGTGTGTTATACTATGCGCAGATACAAGCTCACTTGTACTAGGTGTTATCTCTCCGAATACTCCGAGATTCCACCTAGTACAATTGTGTTGTATCATACACGCTATAATATTTCTTTTCACCGAACAGAAATTTACTACCTGTCTTAGCGTCTTTCTTAGAATAGCCGTATTTACTCGTAATACAAATAAACAGATTTCCCCCGAAGAGAAGAGAAAGCAGTTTACCAAAAACTTTATAATTACCGACATTTCTGTGCAGTACCTGTGTTTCGAGAACATTTCTAATCTGCTTATCAATGCATTTATCATCTTGGGATATAAGTATAACATCATAACCGAGTTTTCTATGCAGACGATAAAAGGCACACCAAGCAAGGCGGTCTTTTCTATTCCAAGAACGACTATTATATAACTCTTGACACTCATCAAGAATTAAAAGTGTCTGGTGTAGCTTAAACTTTCCCTGTTTATCGCGTTCATGGAAATTATAAGCATAACCTTTTAAGCCCTGTATATAGCTGTAAATGTCGTCGGGTTCTTTGAGCCTAGTTACACCATGTCTATCAATTTTCATTTCAAGAATGGAATTATTAAGCCATTCTTTATTCGAGACATACAAATAACACCCCTTGGGCTTTTTATTAAGCGTGGGGATATTATCTGTATTAATTTCCATATTACCTATTATGTTTTTACCTTTTTGGATAAATTTATAAATCTCTTTCGCGGCATGATAACTTTTGCCACTGCCAGGGACACCTGTATAAAACCATATCATATAATAATCACCTCAAAAATGTGCGTGCGTTCGTTCGCGCGAACTATTTTAACAAATAAGCTAACATACCAATAAGATTTTTTCTGTATGAAAGAACAGCATAAAGAATTTTTTTGAAATATTTCCAACAAATATATAAACCATATGCATCTAAAACAGCACCGGTAAGAGTAATAACATAGTCAAACGGAATAAACCAATTAATATAGGGTAGATAATTAACAAACGGCTCTTTACTGACATTTAATAAACCGCTAACAGGGTCGGTAGGTAAGAGGTTGTAAGCAATAAGAACGACATCAACAAAAAATGTTAATAGATTTGCAATCAAATCAGTTAAGGCACTACAAACAATTAAAATAAGTTTTTCCCACATGTTATAACTCCCCCTTGAATTTTTTATATGTACCTATAGCCATTGTAAGAGTAAAAGCCAGTTTTAAAAAACTTGCCGCGACTTCTCTCCATGAATCATAAGCCGACAAATTGAATGTTATTTTATATTTGTCGTATTCATCATCATCTTTACTTATGCCAATTAAAAAACCATAGTGATAAGTAAACTCTGGACACTCTGGCTCTGCTTGAAAAACCTTAAGCCATTCGTAGAGCTGATAAGGAACACTAAAAGGGAAATGTCCAAAAATGCCGTTATGATAACTAAATTTTGAGCGGTCAACAGTGTTCTCATTATCGTCGTCTACTTTTTCACCATAAAGAACAGCATCGGAAACTCTGTTAAATGACTTTTTAAAAAGGTTTGACATATCAGCTTTCGTATAAGTGTTGTTATATTTGTCGTTCTGATATGCTATGTATTCAGTTACACCGAGAATCTGCAATAAGATATTATTCTGTTCTTTTAATGTATCAAGAATATCACTTGTATTGTCTTTAATATCTTCTGTATTCTTGTTTAAATCCTCAAGCCCTTTATCAATAGCATTTTGTAATTCATCAGCAGACATATTGCTTTTATTACTATTAATAGAATCAATAAGAGTATCCATTTTGTTACCTAAGTTTTCATTCATGTCATTAATAGAAAATGTTATATCTTCACCAGTCTTTTCAATAGTAGAAGATAAATACGCGTTCTGGTCACCGTTAATAAAGTCATAATAAGCAGAATAAGACTTGAAGAATAAAAGAGGAGAACCATCAGCACTATAATATTTAACATACATATCATCATAAGTTGAACCATCAGAACCTAAAATGAAAGAGGGAGATAAAGCCATTTTTTGAGGATAAGAAGCATGATAATAAAGTGACGCAACGGTAACATTAGTTAAAGGATTAGCATCATAACGAGTAATAAGCCCCTTTTTATCTTCACCAACCAACTTAGAAGAAAAATCTGAACCGTCACGATATAACAATTTATAAAAATCAATATGCCAACCGTCATAGTATAAGTTCTTTTTTTCAGAGTTACTTAAATACATATAGTCAAACTTATCATCATAAAAAAGAGCATAGTTAGCATAACTAGAAGCAATACAAAATTTAGACTTAGAATAATAAGCATTTTGATAATCTTCTTCAAATTCGAAATTTTTACGATACTCAGAAGAATCAACGAAACTTTTAACAGTTCCTGATGGTTTCCACTGACAAAAACCAATCATATCATAATAGTATTGCTTTATCTCTTCTCTTAATTTGTCAACACTGGTATTATCCATTGTGATTGTCTGTGTATCCTCATCATAATTAATAGAATCAAGGTAATTATAATTGCATGTAAACTTATCAACAATATTTGTGAGAGCGTTAGAATCGCCAGTAGTTGCAATGCCGACAGTTTTCAAAAAACCACGAAAAACAGTACCGTTTGAAATCAAGGAAGAACATAAAACGACATACTGTTGAAAAGATTTTTTTGACATTAACATTGCCTTAGCTTGAGAATCGGAAAGGTGAGCAACAAAAGCGCCACTTTTAAGGGTGTAATTATAACTATCAGAAGGAGTATATAAAAGCATTGTTACACCGTCTTTACCTTTAATATCTGCGTTTGCGTCAATAGCTTTTTGCGCTTCATCAGCAGATAAACCAGTTTTTTCAGTAGAATTTTTGCTAATAGTAAAAGCGTCATTTGCGTAAATATTGAAAGGACAATAAAAAATAATAGACATTGCTGTAATTAAAACAGCAAGAAAAAAACAAAAATATCTTTTCATAATAACTCCATAATAAAAAACAGTAGACAAGTTTAAGCTTGCCTACTGTCATTTTGACAAAATGTTGATTTTAAAAAATGCTTCAATTTACTAAATAAAAAAGTAAATAATTTTATTACAATAAAAATGAATAAAACTGAAAATAAAATACATGTAATAAAAGAAAGAAGCAAGGTTATATTTGAAATACCGAAAATAATAACACCCCCTTATTAATACGATTATACCACTAGGCAAGTTGTAGCACAATCTTTATTTTTTAGGGCTTTATATATTGTAATGCCTGTTATGTCGTGCGGCATTATCACGATGGGGATATATGTACAACTAATCATTGTCATTATCCTTTATATTAAGCAAGTCAGAAAAAATAACTATAGAAATATAAAAAATTAAATCTCGGAGCTTTCTATAATCCTCATCATAATTATCATCTAAATCGCTCATTGTTTTTATCCTCCGTTTCTATATCATCATGGAAAGTTAAGCGAAGAGCCGCAAACATAAGAGAGATAACGATAAGAAGTCCTATGGCAAGGAGAAACAATATAAAATTGTCAAAACTTCCAAAATTCTGTATTAACCAATCAAACATTAACATCATCCTCGCTTTCTTTGTCTTTGTTGAAATACAACGAAAAATAATCGACTACGAAGTAATAACCGCCTACGATAAATCCGGCAATAGGAACGACCCAAACAACGAAAAGCATGTAAGAGCCGAATTGCTCAACAATCCAGTCATATTTTAAAGATACGAAGATGATAAACGCTAATCTTGTGATAACATGAATTATAACTAATAGATATGTGCTATCTGACTTAATCAACTTAATTATCTTCTTCATGTTCCTTTACCTCGGATTCTTCGGTTGATTTCTTGTTATCCTTTTGTAATTCAATCAACTCTTCATAAATATAGAGAATTATAAGAATACAAATATCGATTATTGATACATCAAATAAAGGTGTAAAATTATTGCCTATAGAAACAGAGATAACAAATTTAAGAAAAGAAAGGACAGTAGCAACCAATGCTAAAATTAAGATTTTATCCGTATTAATTAATTTCTTCATGTTCTTTCTTCTCCATTTCTCTTTCTGCCTGCCGCTTTGCTCTCTTGGCTTTTCTTGCTTCCGCTTCCTCATTGTGTATGTTGGTTATCAAATCTAAGAGCTTGCTTATCTTGCCCTTGCGGTGTTCCGTTCCATAGGCAATATAATTTGTCGCTTTCTTGATTTGTACCATGTTCCGCCACACTAGGAAGAATAACAGTAATAGTACATATCCCATTGTTCTTTGTTCCTCGCTTTCTGTGTTACTCGTTTTTATTTGTTCATTCGCACGAACTTTTAAACGCTTCTTTGTGTACATCAGCAGAGCCGTTAAACTCTGCCTTTGCTAGTATCGGAGTACTAGTTTGCAAGGCTTCTAAAGAAGCCGACAGCCATTCTGATACCCATAGTGATTGCCATGAGTGAGAGACCGATAGGAAGAACAGCGACAATACCGTCTTTGCACACATCGACTGCGCTCTGACAAGCTGTTGTGATTGCTGTCTTGATTTCTGTACTCATTGTGACTGCTGCATTTCCCTCTGCTGCTAAAACTGTTGGTGTCATACTGGGAACCTCCGAAAATTATATTTATCATCACCTGTAAGGTGTTGATAGCTTAATAATATCGACTACGAAGCGCCAGAGCTTCATAATCGCCCATAATGTGAATGAGAGTATTACAGACATTGAAAAACCCATTGCTATATACTGTGAATAATCTGTTAATATTGCGCTTGCTGTTGTCATGTCTTATATCCTCTCTTTCTACATTAATCGTGAAACTGCTACATAGCCTAGAAACGCGCCTGTAAATATAATGAGTGTTATTGAAATTATATAGAGTGTGTCGCGGATTTCTGCGAGTGTGTTCTCTTGCGTTTCTGTTGGTGTTTCTTCTGTTTCTTGGCTTGTTGCATTGTTACTATCTATATTTAAGGTATTATTGTCATTTTTATTTTCTGATTCTTTTACAGTCTGTGTTTGTATTTCTTCTATTGCATATGATGTTTCTTTTTCTTCTGCATTTACTGGCATAACAAAATAAATTACAGTAAATATTAGTAATAGTGTTAAAGTGATAATCATTAATATAAATATTGGTTTATGTTCTGATATCGTTTCTTTTATCATTGCTTTCTTGCTTTCTTAATTTATTAATTAGTTATTCTATTTTTGTTTATTGTGTCTGTGTTTATTGTGTCTGTGTTGTTTTTGGTTTATTATGGAACGCTCACGCGACCCCATTCACCTAAAAACAATCGCGCTTTGCGTTCATGTTTTCTTAACGGCTCATTCCCGGGGATTGTGTACTCCGTAGGCGAGTTTCATCTGTGTCTCCGCGGCTTCTTTCTCTTTCTCCGCTACATATATGAAGTCGATAAGTTGTAGGTTAGCTTCCTCGGTGCGCCCCACCACTTCAAAGACCGTACCCAAGCTGACAACCCCCACAACATCAACGACATTGATAATTAGAGCGAATATCAGTAGAAGAGGACGGAACGGATTCACCGCTGATTCAGTTCGTCGGGGGCTGAACACGTCTATTAAGTTTGATGATGGTTATGTACCGCTTGCGGTGTACTGGCTTAATTAACGCTGTGTGCGGTACATGGGTAATGCGTGCCACTCTTGCCTTAAGCGGCGCGAGCTGTCACTATTGACAGAACAGTATATGTTTTGTAATAGTTCAATCGCGCGAACTCTTGAAAGAGTGGCGGTGTATCATTACCGAATTAATTCATGCTTTTGACAGCTCTCTTACAAGCATAAGTTAGAGCCGCCCTTATTAGTGCCGTTTGGACTTCTGGCACCATCTGCACCGTTTGCAATATCTTCTGTATTGTCGGTATTTACTGAATTGTCGGGTGATGTGCTGTGATTCTGTACGAATGTTTCTTTATACACATTTCCTGAAGACTTAATTCTTTTACCGCTGAACTTGTTTCTTAAGAAGATAATAAGTGCTACAAGTCCGATAATTACCCACATAAGTATTGCGACAGGTACAAGAATGTTTCTTAATAATATTAAGAAATCCATGTTTAACTCCCTTCTTTCTTTATTTGTAAATGTTTCTGCTCATATATGCCCAATCCGACAAGGGCATATTAAAAGCCGTAACAACCGACATAGTTACAACATGATTGAATTGGACTACACACAACGCTTATCCACTTGGGAGAATAACAAAGCGACTGTTACGACCTTTAATATATCCTTGTTGATTATTATTTATTTGTTAGAGCATGAGGAACGGCGGCGGTTTAACGAGTAACACAGAGCGAGTAATAACCGCCACTGTTCACAAATGCAATATCCATTTAACACAATGTCAAACGGTTTATAATAACGTGGGAAGCGACCACGATATTACCTTTGATTACTTTGCAGACTTGGAAGCTGTTGCAGTAGTATTTTTCTGCTGCTCATCTTTAAACGGCATTGCAAAGCTGTCGTATGTCTGCTTTGTAAATTCATCAATAAAATCTTTGCGCCATGACTCATTGATTGGATAAAGAACGGCTGTGATTCTTGGCTTCGGTGTAGTGTTCTCGCGCTTGAATCTGTCATCATATGTTCCGGCAAAGAGATATATTTTATCTTCTTCGATACCGTTGTAAACATCTTTTGGGACAGTTGCGTCAAGTGTATCTTCACCATCATCAAGGATAACGGGATAATATTCTCCAGTAACGCGACCTGTTGCGCGGTCTGTTATTTCCTGTACGTCTTTCTTTCTATAAACCTTTGCTATTGTCATGAATCCTAATTTCATTCTTTTTCACCTTTGCGCTTTTGCGCCCTCTCTTTAAATTTATTTTGTGATATATTTATATAGTGCGTTCAATAGAACGAACTTTTTATAAACTGCCGCGCCGACTTGCCTACTGGGGCGGCAGAATATAACTATGTAATAATGTTATTAATCTTTTATTATTTAGATTTAACAACTACATTGAAGAAGTGGATAAAACGCATCTGCGTATATTTAACGAATAAATATAACTCGACTTCTTCTGCCTTGTTAAGGTTATGAAGCTCTTTAGCCGCTTCTATAACATCAACAACGGATAAATCAGAAGAACGATTGTTGCAGTTAAATATTTCAATAATCGCTTTTTCCACTGATTTAACAATATCTTTTCTGATATAGTTCTCTTTGTTTTCCATGTTTAAAATCTCCCTTTTATTTAATTTTCTTCTATAAAAACAAGTTTTAACTTCTTGTTTTTTGGCTGTGATGTAAGAAACTTGTTTAAAAACACAATCTGTGTATCAGACAATTCAGAACCACCAGTAAACATTAAACGGAGCTTTACCTTTTCTGTTGGCTGTTCTTCTTCGCTTCCCTCGGATTCTTCCGGCTCATTCATAGAACCGTCTAATGCTTCAGCTTCTTTGTATAACTCTTCCTCATCATCCGGATTATCTGGAAGAGAAGAAGTGTCTGTATCAGGCTTAACGCTTGTAGCAATAGCGTTAATATTTAACTTTTCTTTAATTAAAGCCTTGAGCTGTCTTGTTGTCATTCCTGGAACGATTCCTAATTCTTCAATCTGCTCAATAGTAAGCTGTCTAACAAGGACAAGCTGAGTTATGCTAAAATCCTTTAATCGTTCATCTAAAGAATAAAAACCAGTATCGGAATTAAGAACACCAAAATTTGAAGCAACCATGAGCCAATTTGAAACAGTTCCGCGAGCTATTCCGAATTCATCGCTCGCATAGTCATATATGTTCTTAAATCCTAATTCTTCATATAACTTCATGTCATAAACAGTTTTAAGATAAAAAGCTGTTCTGAACTGACTGCAAGAATACTGTTCAATTTCGTTGTGTATCAGCTTATTCAATGCGGCACTTAAATTCTTCTTGTCATTGTAATAAGTTAAACAGTCGCAATAATAAGCTTCATTCCCTGTCTTGATATACTCATTAAGTAAATCAAAGTTCTTAATTTCTTCCTGTTCTTTTTCGGCTTTTGCGTTTTCTGCCTTATCTTTCATAACTTCTTCAAGCGTCTTAGCTTCGCCCTGTATATATTCTTTTTCCCATTCTGAAAAGCGTTCAGATACATACTTATGTAAATCTTCGTAATTGTCCGTTTTTGGAAATGTCTCGGAATATTCACAATTAAGACTGTCTTTTATCTTTAACTCGAATGTGCTGCCATGTGCGATAAGAGTAAGACAGCAATTCTTATAATTATCGTTCAAAGTGGCTTCCCCCTCTTCTTTTAAGAAGAGGATTATATCTTTCATATCTTTTTTATAAAAAATCTTTTTTGTACTCATGTTATTATCTCCCTTGTGTTTACTGGATTTAGAAGCGCTTCCCTCAATCACAAGTTAATTATATAATTTACAATAATAAAGAAAATGTATTTTTAGTCTTGCATTATTTGCTTGATTATGATAATCTAAACAAGTTGTGAGAAAAAGGGATGGTCCTCTGTTACAGAACCTGTATTAAGAACATCATAATATTAAGGAGGTCACACATGAATACAATTATTAAGAACATCGAAGATGCTCAGCTTAAGGCTCAGGCTCCTGAGTTCAGAGTTGGTGATACTGTAAGAGTATCAGCTAAGATTAAGGAAGGAAACCGTGAAAGAATCCAGGTTTTCGAGGGAACAGTATTAAAGAAGCAGGGAACTGGCGTTAGAGCTACATTTACAGTAAGAAAGATTTCTAACGGCGTTGGCGTTGAGAAGACATGGCCATTACATTCACCTATCGTTGAGAAGGTTGAAGTTGTAAGACGCGGTAAGGCTAGAAGAGCTAAGCTTAACTACTTAAGACAGAGAACAGGTAAGGCTGCTAAGGTTAAGGAATTAGTTAGATAATTTTGTTATTCACGGTAAGGGACATTTGAAAAAATGTCCCTTTACTTATATATAAGCGACAGGAAAGGTCGGAATATTATGAGATTTTTTCAGAGAAGATATCAGGAAAATACTACATTGCTTAATATATGCAAATATGTAGCAGATGTATGTGTTGTAATAGTACTTGCTTATGTTCTGGTTACATTCATATGCTGCCGTTCTACAGTTGTTGGTAATTCTATGGAGGAAACGCTGTCTAATGATAACACTGTTCTTATAAACAGAATATCATATGCATTTAATGGACCTAAGCGATTTGACTGTATAGCTTTCGAACAGGATTCTGTTGATTCCTCTAAGATATACATAAAGAGAGTAGTTGGTCTTCCAGGGGAAACAGTCCAGATAAAGGATGGCAGGGTATATATTAATGATGTACAGCTTGATGATTATGTTGATACGACAATACTTACTCCAGGTGTAGCTGCCAATCCTTATAAACTTGCTGATGATGAATACTTTGTACTTGGAGATAATCGTAATAATAGTGAGGATAGCCGTTTTGCCAGTGTTGGAATGGTTAAACGTAAGAATGTTGTAGGAAAAGTATGGATGGTAATAGAACCGTTTGATTCATTTGGTTTTGTTAAATAATGGAGAGATATATGGAAGAGAAGAAAAGAGCCATTAACTGGTATCCTGGTCATATGACTAAGGCCAGAAGAATGATGGAAGAAGATATAAAGCTTGTTGACCTTGTTATTGAGATTGTGGATGCAAGAATACCGTTAAGCAGCCGGAATCCGGATATTGATAAGCTGGCTAAAAATAAGGCACGTATTGTATTATTGAATAAATCGGACCTTGCAGATGACACAGTAACGGATGAATGGATAACATATTTTAAAGATAAAGGCTTTTACTGCCTAAAGCTTAACTCAAGACTCAATGTAAGCAACCGTGCAGTTAATAATCTTATAACTGCTGCATGTTCTGCTAAGATTGAAAGAGACAGAGCAAGAGGAATTAAGAACCGTTCCATCAAAGCTATGATTGTTGGAATACCTAATGTTGGTAAATCAACATTTATTAATTCATTCACCGGAAGAAAGAGTGCCAAGACAGGTAATAAGCCGGGTGTTACAAAAGGAAAGCAATGGATAAGAATTAATGGAAGTGTTGAGCTGCTTGACACACCGGGTATACTCTGGCCTAAGATAGAAGACAGAAATGTCGGTGAAAGACTTGCAATGATTGGTTCAATTAATGACCAGATTCTTAATATTGAGGAGCTTGCATTAGAAACTATAAAGATTCTTAAGAAGAATTATCAGTCGCAGCTTTATAGCCGTTATGATATAACAGAAGATATATTTGATAATGTTGATACTGAAACAATGATGAATCCTGAAAATGTTGCTGCACTCTGTATTATGGAACATATTGCCAGAAAACGTGGCTGTATTAAGAAAGGTTCAGATATTGATTATGAAAAATGTGCTGCATGTATTCTTGATGATTTCAGAGAAGGAAAGATTGGTACAATCTCACTTGAAAGACCTTAATTAAGATACCGGAAAGGAAAGCTATGACACTTAAAGAAGAACGTGAACTTAAAAAAGCAGCAAAGCTGGAGGCTGAGAAACAGCGTATTGAAGCTATGCGTGAATACGAAGAAATGTATGATACATTTTCTTATATATGTGGAATAGATGAAGCTGGAAGAGGACCGCTTGCAGGTCCTGTTGTTGCAGGTGCAGTAATTCTTCCTAAAGGAAAAAGGATTCTTTATGTAAATGATTCCAAGAAATTAAGTGAGAAAAAAAGAGATGAGCTTTTTGATGTTATAAAAGAAGAAGCACTTTCATATGGAATCGGAATTGTATCTCCTGAAAGGATTGATGAGATTAATATATTACAGGCAACTTATGAAGCAATGCGCGAAGCAGTTAATAAATTATCTGTAAAACCCGATATACTTCTTAATGATGCAGTTACAATTCCGGGAATTGATGTTAAACAGATTCCGATTATTAAAGGTGATGCCAAGAGTCTGTCAATTGCATCTGCAAGTATTCTTGCGAAAGTAACAAGGGACAGACTTATGACCGAATATGATTCTTTGTATCCGGAATATGGATTTGCCAGGCACAAAGGTTATGGAACTAAAGTTCATATTGAAGCAATAAAAGAGTACGGTCCATGTCCTATACACAGAAGAACATTTATTAAGAATTTTATATAGGTGAACGTATATGAATATTAATATGTCCGATTTTTTCAAAAATAATATATCATCAGGCAGCCAGACCACAGATGTTAATGTGTCGGAAAATGTATCACATGAATCATCTGGAAACAATAATGCTGTACAGGCTGCTGGCATGAAAATATTAAATTCTCTTATGTCAGGTGACACGTTTACAGGATATGTCAGCCAGTTAAATGGTGATAATGCATATATTACAATGAACAATGGAGCACAGATTCAGGCTAAGCTTATGCAGGGTGCTTTAATTAATATCGGACAGAATGTGACTTTTATGGTGGAGGATAACTCTGATAATAAAATTTCAATCAAACCGGTTTTAGCTAATGAACAGCAGGCAGTTCTTATTGATAAAGCATTGGAGGCTGCAGGTCTTGGAGCTACGGATGATAATATTAATATTGTCAAAGAACTTTTAGGACTGGGCATGCCGGTTGATGCACAGACATTAGGAAATATGGTTAAATATTCCATGAAATTTCCCGAAGCCTCACTTAATACTGTTGCCAATCTAATGAGACTTGAGATTCCTGTCAATGAACAGAATATCCGTGAGTTCCAGATGTATGGTCAGTTTAACGGACATATTGAGAATCTTTTGTCAAATATGGAGAATGGTATAGTTAATGATCTGTTAAAGAACAATCAGGATATTATGGATTTTCAAAATGTTATTACAGGCATGTATGAGGGGTTTGATGGGGAAACTGTAAGCTCATCATCCGCCTGCGATGTCCTATCGCAGCAGACAATTGATGAATTAAATAATATGCTGTCTGATTCAGGAGTGAAACTTAATAATGATATCTCAGAAACTTCTGTGAAGGAACTTATTACCCAGCTTGCTGAAAATAATAGTCTTAATTCTGATAATTTTCAGAAAATTATCAATTCAGGAAGCTTCAGAGAGATTCTTCATGCTGTAATTAATGATACAATGAAGCTTACTCCTAAGGATATACAGGAAGGGGAGGAAGCTGTAAGCTCATATTATAAGCGTATAAGAAAAAATGTAGAGAATATTGAAAATTCACTGAAATCCGCAGGCAATTCAGCTCCTGAACTTTCGAAGAGTCTTTCTGATATAAAAAGTAATATTGATTTCATGAATGATCTTAATAAGAATATGACATATTTTCAGATGCCGGTTAAATTCTCGAAAAGTGAAGGTAATGGGGAACTGTATGTATTCACTAATAAAAAGAATCTTGCCGGAAAAACAGATAATATAAGTGCAATGCTTCATCTGGATATGGATAATCTTAAATCAATGGATATATATGTTAATCTGTCTGGAGGTAACAATGTTTCAACTAATTTTGTTCTCGAGACAGAAGAACTGCTTGATTTTGTGTATCAGCATATAGACAGACTTAATGCCAGGCTTGAAAAACTTGGATATAATACACATTTTGAAATGAAGGTAGCAGCTGATTCTTCAGACCGTCTTGATTTTGTTAAGGATTTTATAGAAGCAGAGGCAAGACCAGCTGCAGGTGGACAATACATATTCGATGCAAAAGCATGACAGCTTTATCTAAAGAAGGAGCAGCATATGGAGAAAAAGAATAATGATGATAAGCCCAAAATAGCAGTTGCACTTGAATACACTCCGGGGGAACAGGCACCAAAGATACTTGCAACAGGACGTGGATATATTGCTGAATCAATTATTGAAAAGGCCGGAGAGGCTGATGTTCCTGTATATGCGGATTCTAAGCTTGCTGATACTTTATCAAAACTTGAAATAGGAGAAATGATTCCTCCTGAACTATATACCGTAGTTGCAGAAATTCTTGTATTTGTAGATGAATGCGATAAGATTAAAGGGAAAGTGGGTAAATAATGGCTGTTAATAAAAGAGCTGCTGGCGCAGATAAAGAACAGCTTGCTGCCAGATATCTTGTTGATAATGGGTATACTGTTCTTGAACGGAATTTCCGCAATAAAACAGGTGAGATAGATATTATCGCAAAGAAAGATAATTATATTGTATTTGTTGAGGTCAAATACAGAAGTAATAACAAATACGGATATGCAGTTGAAGCTGTAAATTACAGAAAAAAGCAGATAATAAGGCATGTTGCACAATTCTATATGGCAACAAGATATAAAAGCTGTGATATACCATGCCGTTTTGATGTCATAGGAATAGATGGAGAAACAGTAACACATATTAAAAATGCATTTTAACAAGGATTATAATCATGAATATTAAATATATTGATACAGGAACACTTTATGAAGGATTAAAAGGAGCTGTGGTTAATAATTCCACAAGAATATCACAGAAGAATGGAATTCCTTATATTGAGTCTACACCATTTGATGAATTTGACTGGGTCACTCTTCATTTTTCAACAAGAGATGGTGGAGTGAGCAAAGGAATATATTCAAGCATGAATTTTTCTTTTGACAGGGGCGATGATAATGAAAATGTATATAAGAATTATGAACTGTTTCTTGATACAATGAATATTAAGCCTGAAAACTGTGTTTGTACAAAACAGACACATACTACCAATGTGATTGCTGTTGATTATAATATGGCAGGAATGGGACTTACAAGAGCAAGAAATTTTGATAATGTTGACGGACTTGTAACTAATGAACCCGGTCTGTGTCTTATTACATATTTTGCAGACTGTGTACCTGTATATTTTATTGATCCTGTAAACAGATGCATAGGTGCATCACATTCAGGATGGCGTGGAACGGTTGCAGATATAACACATGAAACGGTACAGCTTATGAACAGAACTTATGGGTCAAAGCCAGAGGATATTCATGCATTCATAGGACCATCAATATGTCAGGACTGTTATGAGGTTGATGAAGCAGTTGCAGAAAAGTTCAGAAGTGCTTACAGCCAGAATGAAATCGGTATGATACTTTATCATACGACAGGAGATAAATACCAGCTTAATCTTCAGGCGGCTAATTATTTTAATATGATTCATGCCGGAATAAAACCTGATAACATAGGTATATCTGATATATGCACAAGCTGTAACAGTGACTGGCTCTTTTCGCACAGGGCTTCGCATGGAAAACGTGGCGTTTTGTGTGGATTCATGAGTATATGCAGATAATAAAAAAAGCCAGAACAGATGTTTTGTTGATAATCTGTTCTGGCTTTTTTTATTTTTTGTTGTGTTCCTGTTTGTATCTGGCTCTTAATTCAGCCTCCTCAGAAGAAAGCTTTGACCGGCTTTTTCTGCCAACCCTGGTTATAAGCAGATATATTGCTGCAAGTATAGCAATAGGAATAGCTACTGTAAGTATTGTCGATAAAGTCTCTGTAAACACACCGTTTTCAAATATGGATTTCTTCACATCTGTATACTGGGCTGAATTGATTATGTATCTGATGTCATTAATCATCTCATCAGTGATTTCATTATCCTTCGACTGAAGAGAATACATATATATATATCCGCGTGCTACAGTGTAGTATTTTCTTGTATAAATTGTCTGCTTTTCGTCTGATACAGATGTAACCTCTGTCCTGAAATATGGACGGTCGTTAATTATATCTATAGCCTTGCCTGTCATTGTCTCTGTCAGACCATCTTCCTGTTTGGCATTCTCTGAGTCAATATACTGCAGGAACATGCCACTTAACTGATTCTCATCCAGTTCATCAAGGTTGGAAAGTGATGAGCCTGCTTTCATTCCGACAACAGCAATTTCATAAGAAATGTCTTTTGAAAATGCTTCAAGATATATATTAGATGCTTTCATTGAGTTCTGTACTTCATTGGCATCTTCAGCTCCTATATCTTTAAGATAAGCATTGTTACCTGTAGTCGTCTGGGTAAAACATATCAGTTCCTCAGGAACTTTTAATTTTAAATCAATTGCAGAGAACTTATAAGATGCATCTGCTGCCAGTGCAGTAAAAGATGGAAAAATAATTGCCGATATAAGAACCAATACCGGAATAAATGTTAATTTTTTGCGGGAAAATTTCACAAAAACACCTCCTAAAGTGCTTAAAATCAATATTTTGTATGATATCACAGTGCTTTACAAAAAGCAATTAAACTGATATTATATTATAGATTGCGTGTATTAATTTTTTGTAAATTTGCTATAAGAGCAAGGAGGAATTATGAGTAAACCAATAGTTGCTGTTGTCGGAAGACCTAATGTTGGTAAATCAACATTATTCAACAGTCTGTGCGGACAACAGATTTCAATAGTTAAAGATACACCGGGTGTTACAAGAGACAGAATCTATGCAGAGGTAAGCTGGCTAAACCACAATTTCACACTTATAGATACAGGGGGTATAGAGCCGGATACAGGTGATATTATTCTTTCACAGATGCGTGAACAGGCTGAAATTGCCATTGAAACTGCGGATGTAATTATATTTATGACTGATGTTAAGCAGGGACTTGTAGATTCAGATTCTAAGGTTGCTGATATGTTAAGACGTTCACACAAGCCTGTTATTCTTGTTGTCAATAAAGTAGACAGCTTTGAAAAGATGATGCCTGATGTATATGAATTCTATAATCTTGGAATTGGAGAACCATTTCCTATATCAGCCGTTAATAAGTTAGGTTTTGGTGAAGTGCTTGATGAAGTGGTGAGTCATTTCCCAGAGGGTTCAGATACTGATGAAGAAGATGACAGACCTAAGGTAGCTATAATAGGTAAGCCTAATGTTGGTAAGTCATCAATCATCAATAAGCTTGTAGGCAAGAACAGAGTTATTGTATCTGATATTGCCGGTACAACAAGAGATGCTATTGACACAGCTATCAAGTATAATGGCAAAGAATATGTATTTATTGATACAGCGGGACTACGCCGTAAGAGCAAGATTAAAGAAGATCTGGAGCGTTTCAGTATCATAAGAACTGTTGCAGCAGTTGAAAGAGCTGATATTGCAATTCTTGTTATTGATGCTACGGAAGGTGTTACAGAGCAGGATGCCAAGATAGCCGGAATAGCGCATGAAAGAGGCAAGGGTATTATTATTGCTGTTAACAAATGGGATGACATAGAGAAGAATGACAAGACTATCTATGAGTTTACGAATAAGATTAAAGATACTCTTGCATTTATGTCATATGCTGAGATTATATTTGTTTCTGCCAAGACAGGTCAGAGACTTAATAAAATATATGAATTAGTTGATCACATTGTTGATGCACAGACTATGCGTATTCCTACCGGTGTGCTTAATGAAATTCTTACAGAAGCAGTTGCAATGAAGCAGCCACCTTCAGATAAGGGTAAGAGACTTAAAATCTATTACATGACTCAGGTTTCGGTAAAACCACCGACATTTGTTATGTTTGTTAATGATGTAGCACTCACACATTTTTCTTATACAAGATATATAGAAAACAGAATAAGAGAATCCTTTGGATTCAGAGGTACATCTATCAGATTCATCAACAGAGAACGTAAGGAGAAAGAGTAATGTTATTTAAAATAGGTGTTCTTATATATGGATATTTTGCCGGAGCACTCATTCAGGCAGGGTACTGGATGGGAAAGTTCAATAAGATTGACATCAGGGATTATGGCAGTGGCAATGCGGGAACTACTAATGTTATGAGAACTCTTGGCAAGAAAGCTGGAATTGCAACTTATCTGTTAGATGCATTTAAAGCTGTAATTGCTGATATATTGATACATTTTCTTATAGTACCACATACTGCAATTCCGGAAATGCTTTTGTTTCTGTATTGTGGCCTTGGAATTGTGCTTGGACATAATTTTCCGTTCTACCTTAAGTTTAAGGGGGGAAAGGGAATAGCAGCATCTTCAGGTGTTGTTATAAGTCTTATGCTTTTTCCTAAGTACTGTTTTATGTTTACAGTTTTTGGTATTTTCTTTTTTGCACTTGTAGCCAGGATAAGCCGTTATGTTTCACTGGCCTCACTTATAGGTATGGCAATGTTTTTTGTTGAATTTCTTATATGGGGATTCTTAGGCTGGCTTCCATTAAATGGAACAGACCTTGTTGAAGGCACTGTTATTGTTTTCGCTCTTGCAGCACTTGCATTTATCAGACACCGCAGTAATATTGTAAGACTGGTTCAGGGAACAGAACGGAAAATCGGTGAAAAAAAGAATTAATTTTTGATGCGCTTATGCGCAGATTGGAGTATAATTATGGCAAATGTAAGTGTTTTAGGAGCAGGAAGCTGGGGCTTAGGTCTTGCTTTACTTCTTAATAACAACGGACACAATGTAACAGTATGGTCAGTATTAAAGGATGAAGTTGCTATGCTTCAGACTGAAAGAGAACATAAAAGATGCCTTCCTGGTGTAAAGATTCCTGACAGTATTACTGTTTCAGGAGATACAGAGAATGTAATTGGCAGTGCAGATGTACTTGTACTTGCAGTCGCATCTCCTTATACACGTTCTACTGCAAAGATGATTGCACCTTTCGTAAAGGAAGGACAGATTATTGTAAATGTGGCAAAAGGGGTTGAGGAACATACTTTATTAACACTCTGCCAGATTGTAGAAGAGGAGATTCCTTGTGCCAAGGTTGCAGTTTTATCAGGACCAAGCCATGCTGAAGAGGTAAGCCGTGGCATTCCTACAACATGTGTCATAGGTGCACATGAAAAGGCAACAGCTGAATATTTACAGAATATTTTTATGAGTGATGTATTCAGGGTGTATACAAGTCCGGATATGCTGGGAATATGTATAGGTGGCGCATTAAAGAATGTTATCGCGCTTGCCGCAGGTATTGCAGATGGGCTTGGTTATGGTGATAATACTAAAGCTGCTCTTATAACAAGAGGTAATGCTGAGATAACAAGACTTGGTGTTGCGATGGGAGCTAATCCTCATACTTTTGCTGGCCTTTCAGGTATTGGTGACTTAATCGTTACATGTGCAAGTATGCACAGCCGTAACAGACGTGCAGGAATCCTCATAGGTAAAGGATACACCAAAGACGAGGCTATGAAAGAAGTTCAGATGGTAGTAGAAGGTGTGTTCTCTGCAAAGGCAGCGTTAGAACTTTCTAAGAAATATAATATTGAGATGCCGATTGTAGAGCAGGTTAATAAGGTGCTTTTTGAAGACAAACCTGCTGCTGAAGCTGTTAAGGAACTTATGTTAAGAGATAAAAAAATAGAGATTGATAATTCTGAATGGAAGTAATCAGTCTGAATTAACAGAGGGGGAAAACTGATGGCTCATATTAAAAATCTATCGAACAGAGCATACATTTCGGGCAGTCTTAAAGACAAACTTTCAAGATTTGAGATGTATAGATACAGCTTTATTTATGCGCCTACAGGATATGGTAAATCCAAAGTAATAAGGACTTTTTTTAAGAATTACCCAGGGTATACTGTTTTATGGATAGATGCAGAAAGTTCCAGAGAGATTTTTTGGGATAATTTCTGCAATGCTGTCAAAATGTTTGATAATACATTGGCTGCAGCTTTTAAGAAAATTGGATTTCCTGATTCGGATTATGCTATTAATGAAGTTATTAATCTTTTATCTATTATGAATTCAGAGAAATTCTCTGCTCTGCTTGTGATTGATAACTTTGATGATATATTTGATGATAATATGTGCAGAATATTTGCTGCATCATATTTATCAACCGCAGTAGGATTGAGATATGCATTTATATTAAAAAAATTAACTAATCAGAGTATTATTAATCTTATAACTAAGGATGATGCGTTGGGAATCACAAAAAAGGATTTTGCATTTTCACAGGAAGATATTGAAGATTATTTCAGACTTAATGAAATTATTCTTGATAAAGAAACTTCTAAAGATATATTTAATAAGACTCTGGGATGGCCATATGTAGTACATCTATACATGGAAGCCTATAAGAATAAACATACCGATGCAGATAAGACTGTGCTTGATAAAGCGTATACATTTATTGAAAATAATGTATGGCTGGAGTTGTCTGATGATGAAAGACAATTTCTTGCTACCATGAGCGTATTTTCAAGCTTTAATCTTAACCAGTGCATGAAGCAGACTTTTTTAGAAGAAAAAATGTGTCTTAAACTTCTTAATTCAATTCCGTTAATTAATTATGATGAGCATACAAGAAGGTACAGCTTTAATCCTATGTTTGACGGATTCATTCTTCAGGTTCTTGACGAAATGCCTGTTGATGAAGTTACTAAGATTACACTCAGAGCTGCTGATACGAATCTTGATGATGGTAATTACTTTGAAGCGATGAAGCTTTACAGCCACTCAAAGGAATATAGGAAAATATATCAGCATAATATTGATTTTATAGATATATATCCTTATGTAATTAAGCAGAATAAAGATGTATTTACGGACATTGCCAATCACTACTGGGATATAGAAAAAGAGGGACATTATGAATTTTCTTTGATTATATGTTTCTCACTGCTTATGTTTAATGAGAAGCATATGGTTGAAACTCTTCTTACGGATATAACATCAGATATCTGTAAGGATTCAGTTTTAAGTGACAACAAGAAGAATTCTTACATGGCGGAGATACAGTTTATAAAAGCTTTTACAGAATATAATGATTTTGGAAAAATGAGAGAAGGTTTTAATATTATTCTTTCTATTTCTAAATCACCTGTAAATATAATTGCCGGTGGCTTTCCATTTAATTATGAATGCCCTTCAATTATGATGTTATATCACAGACAGTCTGGAGCACTTGATAAGGAACTTGAAACGCTTGAACAGTGTGCACCTGATTATTACAGAATAACGAATGGTCATGGAAAAGGTTTTGAAGCTCTGATGCGTGCTGATGTTTTATATAACAGAGGTGACCTTGACGGAGCTGAGATTCTCTGTCAGAAAGCAATATATATGGCAGACAGCCGTAATCAGTATGCTATATACATTGCTGCATATTATATTCTTGCAAATATAGCACTCTACAGAGGATTTAATGATCAGTATAAGGAAAATATGCACAAAATTGAAGCTGTGGCAAGAAGGGATACCCGAAAATCCAAATCGCTTGAAAAGCTTTCGGATATATGCCATGCATGTATGTATTCTGATATAGAACAGCAGGATAAAATTGCTGCATGGATTAAAGACCAGAAAAAGATTGAAGATTCCGTTAATTTCTTCTCTCTTAGTTTTGTTAACATTGTGTTTGGAAAATATCTTATACTTAATCGTGAGTATCATCATTTTCTTGGTATAAGCGGTCAGCTTTTAGGACTTAACAATCTTTTTTCTTATATCCTTCCACAGATATATACATATATATATCTTGCAATTGCGAATAAAGAAACAGGTGAGACAATTAAAGCCCATAAGTTTCTTAAAGAGGCCATAAAGCTTGCTGAACCAGACAGAATATATATGCCTTTTGTACATAATTACAGCAGCATATCTGAGCTTATGGCAGAAACTGTTATAGGCCATGATAATCAAGGCTTTATCAGAAATGTTATAAAGATTTCAAAGGGTTATGAAAAAGGGGTTAAATCAATAAAAAAAGCTGGACATGCCCTTGCAGATTATGGACTTACTGTACGTGAGGCAGATGTTGCAAAGCTTGCATCACAGAGATTTTCTAATAAAGAAATTGCTGAACAGCTCTTTATTGCTGAGAGTACTGTAAAGTCCAATATGAAAGTTATATTTAATAAACTGCAGATTAATTCTCGTGCAGAATTAAAGAATTTTTTTGAATAAAATATAAAGGAACTGATATTTATGAGAGTAATAGCTGGAATTGCCAGAAGCATGCCTTTAAAGGCTGCTGAAGGTGACAACACAAGACCAACTACTGACAGAATTAAAGAAACATTGTTCAATATGTTACAATCAGATATTGCAGGATGCAGGTTTCTTGATTTATATTCAGGAAGTGGTGCGATAGGTATTGAGGCGTTAAGCCGTGGTGCAAAAGAAGCTGTTCTTGTAGAAAATGCAAGACAGGCAATAGCTGTTATTAAAGATAATCTTACATTTACAAAACTTTCCCCTAAGGCTGTTGTAATGGAACAGGATGTTTTGTCTGCAATAAACAGATTATCAGGCAGCGGAGTATTTGATATTATATTTATGGATCCACCTTATGGAAAAGACTATGAATATGACGTATTACTTGCATTATCACATTCGGATATTGTAGACAGATATACAATTATTGTAATTGAGGAGGCTCTTAATGTGCCTTTGGATTATATTGATGAATGTGGATTTGAGACTGTAAAGATTAAGAATTATAAAACTAATAAGCATATTTTTATACGATTAAAGGAGAGTGAATAACTGTGAAAAAAGCGATTTATCCAGGAAGTTTTGACCCGGTGACATTAGGACATTTGGATATAATCAGGCGTTCAGCAAGTCTTGTTGATCATCTGATAGTTGGCGTTTTAAATAACAGTACCAAAACACCATTGTTTTCAGTGGAAGAGCGTGTTAATATGTTAAGAGAAGTGACAAAGGATCTGCCTAATGTTGAAGTATTAAGCTTTAGTGGATTACTGGTGGATTTTGCTGCAGAACATAACGTTTCTGTGATAATAAGGGGATTAAGAGCTGTCACTGATTTTGAATATGAGCTTGCAATGTCGCAGACTAACAGGGTTGCGGCTCCTGGGATTGATACGGTATTTCTTACAACAAGCCTGAAGTATGCATATTTAAGTTCCAGCATCGTTAAAGAGATGGCTATGTATGGCGGGGATATTAAAAAGTTCGTTCCGGAAGAGATTATAGACAGAGTTTATGAAAAGTATGGAATCACAAAATAATCAAAATACTATTAAAGGAGTAAAACGATGAGCAGAATTGAGCAGTTAATAAGTGATATTGAAAGTTATATTGATACCTGTAAATATTATCCATTATCTAATGTTAAGATTATTGTTAATAAAGAGCAGTTAGAGGATATGCTTACAGAATTAAGATTAAAAACTCCTGATGAAGTTAAGAAATATCAGAAGATTTTAAGCAATAAAGATGCTATTCTTGCAGATGCCAAGGAACAGGCTGATGCTATTATTAATGCAGCACAGGTTCAGACTGAAGAACTTATTAATGAGCATGAAATTATGCAGAGAGCTTATGCACAGGCTAATGAGCTTATTGAACAGGCTACAGCACAGGCACAGGCTATCCTGGATAATGCAACAGAGGAAGCAAACAGCATAAGGTATGGTGCAATGCAGTACACAGATGATATGCTTGCAAAACTTCAGTATATTATTGAACATTCAATTAAGGATAATAAAGAAAAATATGATTCGTTATTATCAGGTCTAGAAAATGTATTATCTGTTGTCAATAATAATAGGAATGAGCTTAGTGGTATTGAAGAAGGAGAAACTGAAGAAACTGTGCAAAACAATTCGGAAGATTCGGATTCCACAGATACAGACAATAATGAATAACAATTAATAATCTTATAGTATATTTAATACATATATCAGCAGATAAGTCATTGCAAGTGTTACTATACACAGTACAAGCTTCTGATATATGTATTTTTTTATGCTTATATAACTGCTGCATATGCTTTTTGTCTGCATAATAATGCATACTCCGCCAAATGCATCAAGTAATACTGTCAATAATACTGTTATATTCATAGGAATTCCGGCATTTTTAATTATGGCAAGACCATTTGATATTTCAAATAAATATGATATTAACAAACCAGCGGTATTGCTTTGTGAAAAATGCATTATAATATTTACAATGACAGAGAAAATAATAACGTAAGCTCCCAACTTCAGAGCGGTATTAATTGAACTGTCTACAGCTTCTTCAAAGAAATGGAATATCAGTTTTTTGTCATTGTCTTTTTTATTATTTTTATCCCTAAAAAGCAGAATTGCCATATATGAACATAATATTACCGGTGTATATGTCAGTGCAAGAAACATTGGCAGACTGATACATTTTTCGAGGATATTAATATATACATAGCTTATAAGAAATGCCGGACTGGGAATATTGATTATGCCGGCAAGCATGTCCCCGAGTCTGTTTTCAGGATTATTTTTATTGTACCATGAGCAGATATAGGCTCCGTTTGGAAAGCCTGTCATAAGACCTGTTATTACA
>OMEQ01000446.1_pt1 | contig 27599 bp, 16 predicted proteins | sample 1645451 | NCBI WGS metagenome assembly OMEQ01 (sample SAMEA103958142, study PRJEB25191) | human gut metagenome | biome: human-associated habitat [ENVO:00009003]; feature: intestine environment [ENVO:2100002]; material: feces | place: Germany | collected 2013/2015
CCTGTATCTTTTCAGGATCGATCACTATTAATCCGTAGTTTGTGCCAAAAAGCAGTTTTCCATCTTCGCGCATACAGGCACTATTCTCACTATACACATTTCCCAATGTATAGGAAGAAAAGAAATAGTTTTCAAAAGAATGGGTAGCCGGATTAAATTTGGAAATACCATATTCGGTGGCAACCCAGAGATTCCCCTTTTTATCTCCCAGAATAGACTGGATTACATCGTTAACCAATCCTTCGGAAGTTCCGTAATGTTCATATTTCAAAGAGCAATAGTTATCCTGCGGCTCACAAAGATTCAGTCCCGAACCGGACGTACCAATCCACATCCGCCCTTCCGTATCCCGATAGATACACTTGATTTCATTACTGCAAAACTTTCCGTTTGTATAACTGAAAAGATGATAATTATCAGCATCTGCAATCAATGAATCCGGATGAAAAATACAAATACCCTCACTGGTTCCTACCCACACCATCCCATTTGCGTCTTCTTCTATCACACGCACCATTCTCATCCCGAATGTTTGCTGGAAGAAATGACGGAATTTATATTTACCGTCGGGAGTAGGTTCAGCCAGTTCCAGCCCACCGCCAAATGTTCCTATCCACATGCGGTCTTTACGGTCGCGATAAATGGCAAAAACGTTATTATCGGATAAGGCTGTCAAATCAGAAGGATTATTATAATACCAGATGTCCCCCACTTTGAGACCATTTCCACGAGTTCCCATCCACATTCGTCCCTGCTTGTCTTCGGTGAGAGCATAGATATTAGAATGGAAATATTGATTGGTCATTTTCGAATGAAGGCTCGAATCAAAGGTGTATAATCCCCCCTTACGCGTACCTACACAGATATCCCCATTAGACATTCTGGTAAGCATACGGATGGTGTTCGACCGGTCGAACAAATCACGGGATTCGGGATAGATACGGGAAGTTCCTTCATTCAATACGGAAATACGGGACAAGCCTGAATATTCCGAAGCTACCCAGATGCCACCGGCACGATCTTCCATCACATATTGCAGGAAATCTGAACTGATATGACTCTGGTCATTAATGTTCGCCACAAAATGCTCCAGTTTATCTTCGGCAGTATTATAAGCGAAAAGCCCATTTCCATAGGTCGAAATCCAAATAATTCCCCGGGAATCATGGACGATATGATAACGTTCAAAGTCGATATAACTTATCTTATCCTGGGGAATCAACTGGAAATCCTTACTCTCTCCGGTTTCGGCAAGCACGTATGTAAGCCGTCCCGTATGATTGTATATCCAATAATCTCCACGATTATCACGTATCAATTCTCCCTTTTTAATATTCAAACGAGGATCTACGGCCATCTCTCCGGTAGCAAACTTATAAGTATATACTCCGGTAGTAGTCAGGATCACCCACTTATCTTTCAACAGGAAATTTCCGGTTGGCGATGTCGCCCCTGCCACAGTGGCAAGAGAAGCCAACTTTTGCATCTTTTGAGTAGCCTCCTGATAATAATAGATATCTCCATCTGCTGTAAGGAAATACATATCGTCCTTATAGGACAGCGAAGAAGTGAAGTGGATTAATCGGTCTTCTATCCGATATTGTCCGTTGGAGACAGAAACCAGTCCGCATTGAGTGCCGATCCAGATACGGCCACTGGCATCCTCATTCACAAATTTCACCCGGTTATCCGACAGATTTCCACGTTCGGTCCTGAATACGGTAGATGTCATCTCACCATTTTTCTGATGTACCATCTTCCGGCAGCCATTTCCCGAATGGGAAAGCCAGACATCTCCGTTAGCAGCGACAAAAACCGTTGAATAATTCTGCCTTAACTCGCCACAACCGGTATAGTCCACAAAACGGGCACGTTGCAAATCATAGCAGCTATATAGTTCAGGTGTAGTGGAAATCCATAAAAAGCCATCTTTATCTTCTGTCAGATCGTAAATACGGTTGTCTGCCAAAGATACCTCATCACCGATTTCCGGACGGAAAGTCAGAAAAGAGTTGCCATCATAACGACTTAACCCGTTCAAGGTAGCCAGCCACAAAAAACCTTTACTATCCTGATAAATATATCGAATAGAGTTATTGGGAAGGCCGTCACTCGTTCTCATTTGTGTAGAACGAAGCTCAATTGCACTATAAGCATTCAACACAAAACTAACAAGAAAGGTAAAGATCAAAAGGTGTCTTTGCATCATATAGATTCCAAGATTAATAATAAATGTTGGACAAAAATAGTCAAGATAGTTGAGATAATGAAAGAAACGGCTCACCGAATACTTCCGGCAAAGGAATGGACACCGGTGAGTTGTCCGGATTCACTTCCATGATATCCGCCATATAGTCCCACCATTTCTGCACAATCTCCGTATTACCCAAGTCCTGCGAACCGGCCTCACCTTCCGTTTTCTGGAAAGCAAACAGGATATTGGTCTCCTTATCCCAATAAATCGAATAGTCCGACACTCCGTTTTTGGAAAGCAATGCTTTCAATTCAGGCCAGATGGCAGCGTGTCTTTTCTCATATTCAGCTTCACATCCGGGTTTTAAATACATTTTAAAAGCTTCTCGTTTCATGGTTCTATCTATTTAAAGTTAATCTTTCTTTTCTTCTGTATCGATGGCAAAAATAGGTGCAGTCGTCTTCTGTTTCACCTGATAATACTGAACGGCACTGTCATTCATCTGCGGGTACTGATTCTTCAATAGAGAGATCATTTCCGCACCTGCCCAAAGCACTGGTCCGTATCCATGTGCCGCATATACATTGACCGGACGATAGTAATAAAAAGCAGGATCGAAAGCCATCCCCGTACCCACACAAGTGCCTTCCACCTGACCTTCCGCATTGATCTTACCGGCCACGGCATGCCATCCCAAATGAGCGACAGGTCCATAAGCAATGGCATCAATCCAGCCTTTATTGATAGCATGTGCCAAACAGTATACGTAAATAGCCGTAGCAGACGTCTCCAGATAAGAATCATTCCGGTCGAGCAATTGATGCCAAAGCCCTTCTCCACTTTGCAAGGCAGTCACTCCGCGTACATGAGCCCGGAAATAATCCATCACTTTCGCACGTTGGGGGTAATCTTCCGGCAATACATCAAGCAATTCGCATGCTGTCAGCATAGCCCACCCATTGGCACGCGCCCAACAAAAGGCAGGATGATCGGTACTGCTTTCTACCCATCCATGACGATATAATCCTTTTTCAGGGATAAACATACGGTCGGCAAATTGCAGGAATTGTCTGACAGCCTCCGCCAGATATATCTCTTTTTGAGCCTTGTCATAACGGCTCATCTGGGCTACTGCGGGAATCCCCATAAACATGTCGTCCAGCCAAAGTGTATTATGTTGCGGACGATTGCGGGCAAAAGTACCATCTGCCAACCGGTATTCTTTATTCTGAATAAAATCAAAATAGTTCTCAATTAATCCGTCTACAGGAAGTGAGCGGTCTTTCACACGGACTTTCACCATCGCTGCACACACAGCCCCGGCATCATCCAGGGCATGAGGAGTGAGGATTTGCAGCAGTTGAGGGTCTGTTGTACCTTTCTCTTCGTACACACGTTTAAAATGAGGCGCCACTTCCGCCAGAAAGCGGAAACGGTTCTGCACATAGTCCATGTAACGTTGATCGCCCGTGGCTTCGGCAGCTGCTATCAAGGCAGAATAGGTTACTCCCCATTCGTAACTTGCCAGACGGAAAGCACCACGTTCCAGTTGCGCTTCCTCTCCCATCGTGGTGTAGTCGGTAATCAGTTTACCTATGTTCTTATCTACCACGCGTGCCGGAGTCTCCTTATCAATATAAGCAAATACACGATCTATATCTTTCTTGACCTGCCCGGGTGTCAGGTCACCATAAGTGCCCTGATAAGCAGGTTGCAGCAAATGCAAAGGAGTATTTGAATCATTCACTACAGTTTTCTTTTTCTGTGCACTAACCGGCAAAGTTGCCAGTAATAAAACAAGGGTTATGATACGAATATTCATAATCTATTTTTTAGGTATTTTATATCCTCTGAATACAGTGCCCTGAAGCTCCGGTCCGAAATAGAATCCGGGCTGTGTAGGCTGATTATAAGCCACATTCTGGGTAGCGATACTTATACGATAAATCGGATCTTCGAGGAAAGTATGAAAACGATAGTCGGTAGGAATAGTGGAGACGTAAAGCCGTAAAGCTGTATTATCAGCTGTACGCATCAGTACTTCTTCGCGCCAGTCACCTACGATATCTCCCTGAAGGCAAGGATTCGCTTTGGTTCCATTATTGGAAAGAGTTCCCTCAAAAATGGCTATACGCTCACACACTCCTTTTTCCCAATTATATTTGCTGACCATATTTCTATCCAACAATTCACGCAACAAATCTCCATCCCACCAAACAGCCATATTACAGGATAAACCTCTTACCCGGTCTTTTACCACCTCTCCTTCCACATTCCTTATTCCTCCGGAAGCAACAGACCACATTTCAACGCCCGGTTGAGTCGGGTCAATATCAGCTGCCATACAACGCCCTACATCTGTATTGTCTTTAATCTGAAATAGAACTTCTCCGGTAGCTGCATCCCGATAGGTAGAACCATCACGTTTATTTTCATGACAATCCCATACTTGCAGCCCTTTACGAGAGGGGTCGAAATGAGTCAGATGAATGGCATCGCCGTGTCCCATTTTCGTGGTGTAGAGTCCTTTACCGTTATGGTCTATGGCGCATGAACCGTAGATGATCTCATCGCATCCGTCACCGTCCACGTCACCTACCCGCAGGTTATGGTTTCCTTGTCCGGCATAATCTTTACAACCGGGATTATTACTGTCGAATACCCAACGTTGTTTCAGTTCCTTTCCATCCCAGTCAAAAGCAGCCAAAACAGTACGTGTATAATATCCACGACACATCACTACGCTTGGGTGTATGCCGTCGAGATAGGCAACGCAGGCCAGAAAACGGTCGCTGCGATTACCACGACTGTCTCCCCAACCCATCAAGTCTCCTCTTACGGGCACATAATCAATTGTTTGCATCGCTTCTCCTGTCAATCCGTTAAAAACTGTCAGATATTCCGGTCCGGTCAGGATACGTCCTTGTTCATTCCGATAGTCAGCCTGCGCATCCCCAATCACTTTTCCTGTTCCATCCACCGTTCCGTCCGCGGTCTTCATCACTACTTCCGCTTTGCCGTCACCATCGAAATCGAACACCATAAACTGGGTGTAGTGTGCACCGGCACGTATGTTACGTCCCAGATTAATACGCCATAATAGTTTTCCGCTCAACTTATAGCAATCAACATATACTTCTCCCGTATAGCCGTCATGTGAATTATCATGTGCATTACTCGGGTCCCATTTCAGAATAATCTCATATTCGCCATCACCGTCCACGTCACCGATACTGGCATCATTCGGAGCATAAAAATAGTTTTGCCCTGACGGAGTCGTACCATCTTCGGGGCGGTTCAACGGAATATTCAGATAACCCAATGGGGCATTTGCCGGTAATTGATAGCTACTTTCCGTTTTACCTTCCCTTGCTTTCACGGTATAAAGTACAGATTCTGTCCCTGCATAGGTATCCTGAAAGAAAGTGGCATCCTTCAACGGGTGTTTGTTTATCTTTTCATCGTTCCTATAAATATCAAAAGATTCATTCATCGGGTCGGAAGACAAATAACGCCAGGAAACAGCCACAGTAGACGGATTCTCTCGGATAGCAATTACACCACGTCCCAGACGTTCGCGTTTCAACTTCGAAAAGTCATAGTTTGGCTGAGCTATCGAGAAGATAGCTATCAGGCAGAAACTAAAAAAAAGAGTTATGCACTTCATAGTTTTATCGATTAATCAAATTACAACACAAAAGTAAAGGACGCAGCCCATTGATAAAATAGAATATTGTACAGATATATGTAGAAATCATCATTAGACGTACTTTTAACACTATTTTCTGTCGTCTCGTGAACGAATTTAAAGACATTTGCACGGAAATCCATTGAAAAAGAAAAGAACGTCTCTTACCTTTGCCATAGAAATTAGTATAAACAGCAAATTAATAAAACAGAACTATTGTACCATGAAGAAACCACTATTCTTACTCTTTACAGGATTGCTTCTTTCTTGTCTGATACCAGTCCATACGGTCGCAGCACAAGAACTCCCGACACAAAAAGAGACTTTAGAGAATATCATAAAGGTTAATGACTACTTTATGAAAAAGTATGCCGATTACACTACTCCCAGTTTTTACGGTCGTGTACGTCCCAGCAATATATGGACGCGTGGTGTATATTATGAAGGATTGATGGCTCTCTATTCTATTTATCCGCGTGAGGATTATTATAAGTATACTTACGACTGGGCCGATTTCCACAAATGGGGAATGCGCAACGGCAATACTACCCGTAATGCGGACGACCATTGTTGCGGACAGGCGTACATTGATATCTATAAAATCTGCCCGTCAGACCCGAACATGATTCGGAATATCAAAGCAAGTATCGATATGGTGGTGAACACCCCGCAGGTGAACGACTGGTGGTGGATTGATGCTGTGCAAATGGCAATGCCTATCTTCGCTAAATTCGGAAAGATGACCGGAGAACAGAAATACTACGATAAGATGTGGGATATGTACTACTACACACGCAGCCAACACGATGAAACGGGTATGTTCAACCCCAAAGACGGCCTGTGGTGGCGCGATCAGGATTTTAATCCTCCATATAAAGAGCCGAATGGCGAAGATTGCTATTGGAGTCGTGGAAACGGATGGGTATATGCTGCCTTGGTACGTGTATTGGATGAAATTCCTTCTGACGAGAAACACCGTCAGGACTATATCAATGATTTCCTGACCATGAGCAAGGCTTTGAAGAAATGTCAGCGTGAAGACGGTTTCTGGAATGTCAGCCTTCATGATCCTACGAACTTCGGAGGCAAAGAGACTTCCGGTACAGCACTGTTTGTTTACGGTATGGCTTGGGGAGTTCGTAACGGACTGCTCGACCGTAAAGAATATCTTCCCATCCTTTTAAAAGCGTGGAACGCTATGGTGAAAGATGCCGTACATCCGAATGGATTCCTGGGATATGTACAAGGTACGGGTAAGGAGCCCAAAGACGGTCAGCCCGTTACTTATAAGAGTGTGCCCGACTTTGAAGATTACGGTGTAGGTTGTTTCCTGCTTGCCGGAACGGAAGTGTACAAGCTGAAATAATAGAATAATATACACTTCTCCATGGGTAATTATACTCCGGTAGCCTTACTTCCTTTGAATGGATAATTGCCAAGGTATTTGCGTACAATCGTCCATTGTGTACTTCAATAAGTACGTCTACATTTGCAGGAGTAAAAATTAAAAAAAACAATAACTTAAAATGAAGACATCAATGAAAAACATGTATTTAGCTACTGCTATGGTAGTGTCATTAGCTTTTTCTGCTTGTAGTGACGAAGAGTCGGGAAAGGCGGATCGCGCTTATAAACCCATCGAAATTTTTGGAAATATCAATGAAGTGGTGAATAATGTACAGGAAACTCGTGCTGTCGGTGCTGCATGGGGATCGGACGACCGTATTGGAGTGACTGTTGAAGCGGACGAGGATAATGCGACCGCTAATGCAGTGGATACCTATATTAATATCCAATATCGCAATGAAACCGGAGGTTCGTTCCGTGTTGTGAACGAAGGCTCAACAGACAATAATATCCGTTTGAAAGGAGAAGGTGAGTTTATTTTGAATGCTTATTATCCGTATCAGGGAGCGAATGGAACATTGCCGGGTACAGAAGGAGTGATTGCAAAAACAATCAGCGGAGCAGACCAGACAACCGACAAACAGCCGCAAATAGACTTTCTATTTGCCCAGGCTACAGGAGTCCGTGCAGAGTCCCCTGTTACCTTCGACTTCTCACATAAAATGACTAAAATCATATTGAAGTTTAAAGCAACCAACGGGGCTACATTAAATAATATGAAAGTTTATTTGAAAAGCCTGCAGCTGGAAGGCTCTTTTAATGTGACTACCGGTGAGGCTGTTGCCAAAAGCGGTGCTACTCCAAATTCAGAATTAAGCATGGATATTGCTAAACCGGCAGAAGGTGAAATGACTGCATCCATTATTTTATTCCCACAGGATATGCCGGAGAAAGTTTTGCTGGAAGTGAGAATGAATGATGAGACCTACACGCAATACATGCCTGTTCAGAATCTGGAAAGTGGACATGCCTATCCTTATAATGTGACCTTCGAAAATCCTGCAATGACAATCACCAAAGCGGAAATAGAAGATTGGATCGTAGAAGATGATAAAGATGTAACTGCTTCGGTTACTGAATAAACGACTGACAAGGATTCAAAAAAAGAATGATATGAAAAGAAATGAATTATGGCTCGGTGGTTTATTGGCAGTAGCAGGTTTCTTCGGAGCTTGTACCAATGTAGTGGAAGACGAGTCTCAAAATAATAAATATCCGATGGAGCTAATGGCGGAAAAGTCAGCTATAACTTTCACGCGTAGCATCGGGGAGAAGACCGAATGGGATGGTGGAGAATCCGTTTCCCTTTATGACGGTTTCTCACAGAAATTATATGAGGTTTCTCAATCAGGAGAAATGAGTGCTAAAAATAACGATCCTCTTTATTGGTATACAACGACAGAAGAAGAGACTTTGTTTGCCTGGTATCCTTCTTCGGAAACTTTGTTGACAGAGTGGACCGTAGCTTCCGATCAGACTATTGAAGAATCATATAAAAACTCGGATTTCCTTTATGCCTATGAGAAAATGAAATTCCGTAGCGAGCGGAAACTTAAATTCCATCACGGAACGGTGAAGCTGATTATCAACGTGAAAGGTGACGGGGATACGGTATTAGAAGAAGATTTGAAAGATATTGTGTTCACTGTAAGTGCTGTAACAAAGGGCAGTATGGCAGAAGGCAAATTACAGTCTGCTGCAGGAGTTGAAGCGACAGTGATGAAACCTTATTTGTTGGAAAATGCCAGAGAAGGATACGCTTATTCTTTTCAGTTGCTGATGATTCCGCAGGATATGTCCGGCAAATTATTCTTTAAAGTTGCGTTGAAAGACGGCAGGAATTTCGGTCATACGCCGGGCAATGGTGAAGGCATATTAGAAGGTGGACACCAATATACATACAATGTAGGAGTTGGCAAACCGGGATTGAAAGTGACCATAGAGAAAGATTCTGTTTCGTGGGATGGTGATGACGAAGAGGTTGAAGGAACTGATAGAGAATAATATTCAAAATTTGAAGCGAAGATGAAACAATATAAACTTATACAAGTGGCCTTGCTGGCAATCCTATTGTTCGGTTGGGCTGGTTGTTCTCAAAATGAGGAAGAAGTTCCGGGAAATGTACGGAATGGGATTGTACTGAACGTGACTGATACAGGGATAATTAGCAATGAACCGTCTACGCGTACAGAAGATACGGGATTCGTCACGACCTTTACACAAGGCGACCAGATTGGACTGTTCGCCGTGAAAGGCGATGCGATATTAGACGAAATCAATAATATGCCTTTCACTTTCAATGGTTCGAGCTGGTCGGGTAAACCGATATTATATGATGATCGATTGGCTGGAGTGACTTTCTATGCTTACTATCCTTATCAACCGGAAATGACAGGAAAAACGGATTTGATAGGTGATGACTTTTTTGCTCCTTTGGCAGCCGGTTGGGAATTGACAACAGAACAAAGTGATCAGAAAGCGTATGCGAAACAGGATTTGATGACCTCAAATGCAACTGCATTGATTGGTGAGAACGGAAACTACTCATTGAGCTTTCAGTTAACACACCGTATGAGCTTGGTTGTTGTGAAGTTGCCTTCCACTCGTTATATCTTTACAGATGCCGAAGGAGTGGCAATACCGGAAGAAACTCCTTATGTTGCTATGCCTGTCGATGTAGCTTTTTATCTTGATAATGTAGAGGAAGGGACTAAAATTTCTCCTTATTATGACGCAAAGAAAGATGAATATCGTTTGCTAAGAAAACCGTCTTCGGAAAATCAGATTATCGGTCATTATAATGATAAGCAATGTACGCTTGATACGGCTGAAAAGATGAAAGAAGGAAAGTACAAACGTTTTGTTGTCGATGGTGGGTATAAAGAGGTGACCCATCATCTGCAGGTAGGCGATTATTATTATGCAGATGGAAGTGTGGTAAGTGGCAATGAAGCAGAACCTGCAAAGGATAATTGTATTGGAATCGTTTGTTGGGTGGGAAATCCGATGCCTTCTGTGTTGTATAAAGATGTGGCGGGAACTCCCTATACTGCCAATAATGATGCATTGCTCCGTTCGCATCCCAATTGTGTTCATGGGTTAGTTATGAGCCTCTATACAGAAACGGGCAAATTCTCTCCTGCTCTTACTCAAAGTATACATGACTGGTTTATGACCACTTCGTTTACTTCTTCTTATGTATCTGTTACCGGATATTATGATGCAAATGAAAATAATAAAAACAAACCCCTTCGCTTTTTGGGATATAACAACTCGGAAGTATTAGATTTGTACTACGATACTTTCAAAACAGATTTTGAATGTTTCCAATATCAGGATGATTGTGAAAGTAGCTTCCCGTCTCCGTCTATAACTACCGGTTGGTATGTGCCTTCCAGTGGGGAACTTGTTGCTTTGCAGGATAAAGATAATTCTTTAGAGAGTAAGCTGAATACTAAGTTGATAAAAGTATCGGATAAAACAATGGATATATCTGCTACCTATTGGAGTAGTACGGAACGGAATAATAAGAATATGTACATTGTTACTTATTCTAAAACAGCTGGCTCGGCAGGAACCGGTGGTGTCAAGACCAATACTTACACTTATCGTTTTTTCCTGGGATTCTAAATTAAAGATATTTGTATGATGATGAAGAGAATACTATTTCTTATTAGTCTTTTGTTGGTAACCGGTTGCCTTTTAGTACGTGCGCAAGTTTATAAATTCGACTTTACTTCCGACAAAAAGGTAAAAGAGGGATTTATTAAAGTGACGTCCGAAACCTTGTTCAATGACGAACAAGGTTACGGATATGATTTGCAACCGGCGTGGGATGGAAAAAGCAATCAGCCTTTCTTCTTCTCCGTCAATGTTCCCGATGGCAATTATAAAGTAACCGTCACCCTTGGCAGTAAGGATTCAGCCGGAAATACTACGGTGCGTGCCGAGTCCCGCCGACTGTTTATTGAAAATCTTCCGACTAAAAAGGGAGAAATGATTACCGAATCTTTTACCGTCAACAAGCGGAACATGAAAATCAGCGAAAGAGAGAAAGTCAAAATCAAGGCACGTGAAAAGAATAAACTGAACTGGGATGATAAATTGACTCTTGAATTTAATGGTGATGCGCCCCGTATCACTTCTCTGGCCATTGAACGTGCAGATAAAGTGCCTACCATTTTTCTTTGCGGCAACTCCACCGTGGTTGATTATGATAACGAACCTTGGGCCGCTTGGGGACAAATGTTTCCACGGTGGTTCACCGATCAGGTAGCTATTGCCAATTATGCTGAATCCGGAGAATCTGCTAATACCTTTATCGGTGCCGGACGTTTGAAAAAAGCCCTGACACAGATGAAGAAGGGCGATTATCTCTTTATGGAGTTCGGACACAACGATCAGAAACAGAAAGGACCCGGCAAAGGAGCTTTCTATTCTTTCATGTATAATCTGAAGATTTATATTGATGAAGCCCGTTCCAGAGGTGCGTATCCTGTATTAGTGACTCCGACGCAACGTCGTCGTTTTGATAAGAACGGTAAGATTGTAAACACTCACCTTGATTATCCTGATGCGATTCGTTGGTTGGCAGCCAAAGAAAACGTACCTTTGATTGATTTGAATGAAATAAGTCGTACACTTTACGAGGCAATGGGCGAAGATGGCTCTAAACATGCGTTCGTGCATTATCCGGCTAATACTTATCCGGGACAGACAAAGGAACTGAAAGATAATTCCCACTCCAATACTTTCGGTGCTTATGAACTGGCTAAATGTATTATTGAAGGAATGAAGAAAGCTGATTTGGATGCGGTGAAGTTCTTGAGGAAGGATTATAAAGGATTCAATCCAGACCATCCCGACAGATTCGAAGACTTTAAATGGAATCTTTGCCCGTTTACGGAGATAGAGAAACCGGATGGTAATTAATAAATGGAAATATAATAGCGGATTATTCCGGTTCAATATCAATAAATAACGTAGATTAAAAACATAAAATAGAAGAGGGATTATGAAAAAAGTGTTTGTATCAATGGCGTTGGCAGTTCTTGCATTGGGAAGCCAGGCACAAGTTTTGAAGAATGACCTGTTGAAAGGTTATAAGGTAGGCGATACTTTGGAGAAAACGGTTTATGATGATAAACGGGCTCCTATTAACGTAGATACTTGGTGTGGAGCATTTACTACGACATCGGTTGAAGGAGTGGTAAGTCCTACTGTTGGAAAGGCTTTGACTTATGACGGATATAGTGAGGCGGGATCATCTATCAATTTTGGTTTTCCGCAAGGTGTGAAAGGTTCCCGTGTCAGCGTATATTCTTTGGTAGAATCAGGAAAAGTTTACTCTAAAGGAACTTATTACCTGGCTTGTCTGGTGAACTTTGCTAAAGTCGGTTCAAGTAATTTGGCAGATATCTTGGCTGCCAGTGCCAGTTATGTTGGCGGAGGAAATCGTGGTCAAGTATATGTCAGACGTGAAGGAAATGATAAAATCAAATTTGCTGTAGGCTTGATGAAAGAACGTAACGAAGCTCCTATGGTATATGATTATAATACAACGCATCTGCTGGTATTGAAAGTTGATTATGACAAGAATGAAGTTTCTTTATTCGTTGATCCTGAATTAAATCAGAATGAACCGAAAGCCGATGTTGTAGTGGCTGGTGAAGAAGGTGCATTGAAAGCTGGTCTGAAAGCTATTTCGTTTAGAAATCGCAGTGGCTTTAAAGGAAATATCGGTAATTTCCGCTTTGCCAGAGATTGGGCTGGCGCTATAGGAAAATAATAGAATATATTAATCTATTAAATAGAAGAGGGGGAGAGTTGCATTGTAGACAACTTTCCTCCTTGTTGAGTTGTGGTAAGCTATATTATATTCTTGAATCACTGCTTGTCTTGTAATTCACGTAATACATCATTTATAATATAAGTATCGCTCATTAGATGCAGACCGTAACGGGAGTCATGTAACATGGCACATACATTTGTTTCATAAAACAGATTTAATGCTCGTTCCGGGCTTATCTCCAATCGGACCGATAATAATAGGATGATACGACTTATTTTTCTCCAAAGTACTTGTTCTCTCATTTATTACCTCCTTTTCTGTCCATTGTATCCAGTGGAAAACTCTTATCAAAATGTAGATGTGTATCAATGAGTTGCTGATTGAGCAAACATATCTGATGATTAGGTTGTGCATATACCAATTGCCCGAGGGCTTGCTCTATGGTGATGATGTCGTTAAGGTAATCTTCTATGGTGTCAATCACCCGATCGTTTGCTACGCCTCCTTCTATGATATCATAACCTGTCCAAGGTTGTTTCCCATTTCTACTAGCGACAATAAAATTCAACCAATCCTGATTGTAAGCATCGAAACGAAGTAACTTGAATCCGGCTTTTATAGCTGCATCCATATCAAATTCATATACATTAATCCATGCAGTGGTACTTGCCCGTAATAATTGTACACGAGTAGCCCACCGTTCTGCTTGTGAGCGTAGTGAGGTTAGATAAAAACCTCTACCGAAATCTAAATCGGCACGTCCCACTTTGGCTAAAGGATGCTCTATAGAAAGGGTGGAACCATGATAAAGTGTTATTTTCATACTTTTCCGCCCTCCTGTGCTTCCCAGTTTTTCAAAGCTTCAGCCACATCCTCGCCTACATGTTTTAGGCTTTGTGTGTGCATCACTTCGTAATTGTCCAGTAGAAGACGTTTGATTAGGTTCATTTTCTCTAAACGTCGGCGCATTTCCATAGGAGAAATTCCCATTTCGCGTGCTCCGGCTTCTATCGCCATGACTGCAAAGTGAATTTTTTCACTTTCTAGGATATCTGGTTGTTTACACATAAGCATTAAAATTCAGTTTATAAACAAAGATACTTGATGGCAGGCAAATAAACAACATTGCCGGAACTTTTTTGTATATACAAGTAAAAGTCCTCCAAGCTGCCGCCGGAGGACTTTCACTACTAACCTTCAAACAAATTTATAAATAGTATTATGTCGCTTAATTATATCCTTTATTCTGTTCGTACAATCCTTCTTTTACTTTCATTTGTGAATCCGGTATCGGGTAGATGTATGAGTCTTTGGTGACCAGTTTGTATAATTCGTACGTTTCCGGCTTGGTGATTACTCCGTTGGCATCGGAACCATTGCGCTTGAACATATCCTGCAATACACCTACATATCGGTTCTGACGTACCAAATCGTGCCAGCGGATTCCTTCAGATGCCAGTTCACGGCGGCGTTCAATATCTACAGAGTCTGCAAAATTCTCGATGGTAATATCATCATCCAAAGCATCCAGTCCGGCGCGTGTACGAATCTTATTCACCATTTCTTTCCCTTTTCCGGTAGGCCCTGCAATTTCAGCATACATCAACATCACATCTTCCAGACGGATTAGCGGATAATTGATGGGGAAATAGGTGCGGTCGGCAATTTGGTCATCAATGTCTTCGTATCCTAAAAGCTTGCGTTTCATTTTGTGCTCAAAGAATTTGAGGAAGAAGTCTCCTCCTGTATAAGGGGTTCCATCTTCGTCAACGAATTCATTCGTATTAATGGTTCCTACGCAACGTTTGTCAATGAAAACACCTGTTTCGTCGGTCTGCTTCAAAATATCGTCCAACTGATTCTCACACCATATTCTGTTGCCGGACATTTGTATCTTCGTATAAGAATCGTTGACAGATGGCACAGAGTTGAATACCATTGGATTACCGTAGTTCTTGGCTGCAATATACTGTATCTCGAAAATATGATATTTGTTATCATTATCACTGATCCATATTTTAATCCATTCGTCGGCTGTGCTCGCCCAATATTTATTGTTGGCGAAAGAATAATCGATTACTTCGCTGAATAGTTCCTCGGCCAATGCCTTTTTAGATGCATCCTGTACGGGATATCCTGCCATTGTCAGATAAACGCTTCCTAATAAAGATTTTGCAGCCACTTGGGTAGCACGTCCGGCTGAAGCGCTGTTTCCCATATAATTCAGCGGAGTGTCTACCAGTTTCTTTACTGCATCTTCCAAATCCGGAACGATTGCTGTCTCATATACCTCCACCGGTTCAGACTGCTTGATAGTCATCGCTTCATTCACCGATACCGGTTGCAACACGATAGGAATACGTCCGAAATAGCGTACTAAATCAAAATAAGCCAATGCTCTAAGGAATTTAGCCTCGCCGATGAACTGGTTTTTGATAGCTTCCGAAGAGAAAGTAACCCCGTCGGTTTTGCTAAGAAACATATTGGCACGAGCTATAATCTCGTACAGATTATTCCAGGCTCCGGAAAGGGTACTGATGGTAGAAATGTTGGGGTTGAAAGTTCCTATATCGATATAGTCACGTTGCTTATCCGTCGTTTTATCCACCCATGCATTGTCTGAACGAACTTCCGACATAAGCCAGGAATAGTCTGAAATAGGAAGCAGACCATTATAGATACCGATAATGGCTTGTTCCATTTCACTGGGAGTTGAATAGAAATAGTCTGTGGTACGCGTGTCGTTAGGCTCTACTTCCAGCCAACTTTCACAAGAGGACAATGCCAATGTCAGTGCTAATCCTCCACTTATAAGATATTTATATAGTTTCATAGTTTCTTCCTTTTTTTATTTAGAATGTAACATTCACTCCTAACGTAATGACTCTGGCTTGCGGATATGAACCGTAGTCATAGTCTCCCGTTGAACCGCCATTGTTAGCTTCAGGTGAGAAGCCACCTTCGTATTTATCCCACATCAGAAGATTTTCCCCTGTCAGATAAACACGGGCATTCTGTATGAACTTCTTTTTGAATGGAATACGGTAGCCTAATGTTACGTTTTTGAGTTTTATGAAATCCGTACTGTATAACCATCGGCTGTCATAGAATTGTCCCGTATTGGCGTTGTCGATACCCGGAGTTTTTCCGTCACCCGGTTCTGCTTCCGATTTCCACATGTTTTTCCAATGAGACAACACATTACCGTTGGCTCCCATACCCGGACGGTCCATAGCACGTCCCAGAACGCTGTAAATCTGGCCACCTGTCTGTGCAGTAATCAGGAAAGATAAGTCGAAGTTCTTATACTTGAAAGTATTTGTTATACCGAAAGTATAATCCGGATCAGGTTTGCCCATCAATGTGCGGTCACTGTCATTGATAACTCCATCGCCATTTGCGTCCCGATAGCGCACGTCGCCTACTTTGCTGTTCTGCATCACAGGATATTTTTGTAAGTCTGCCTGTGTCTGATAGACTCCGACTGCATCGTACATATAGAAAGATCTCAATGGCTGGTTCACCATAAACACCTGTGTAGTGCTGTCGTATCCTGTAAATACAGTACTGTTGTCATCTCCTAGGCTAAGTACTTTATTCTGATTGTAAGAAACGTTCAGAGAAGTGCTCCATTTCAATCTGCCTGTCAGATTCTGGGTCGTGACTTCCAGTTCGAAACCTTTGTTGCGGATAGAACCAATATTTCCCCACGCTTTGGTGAAGCCGAGCAATGCGGGAACAGTTACTTGATATAGCAGATCTTTGGTTGTTTTCACATAATAGTCGGCAGAAATGAAGATACGGTTGTTGAACAATCCCATATCAAAGGCAACATTCCAGCTTTCAGTCTTTTCCCAGCCGAGGTCGGGATTGGCGAGCGATGTCGGTGCAAAACCGTTGATGATACTGCCGGATGAATAATTGGCGCTGCTTAGTTTGGCAAGGGCTGTATTTGTCGGAATGGAGTTGTTACCATTTGCGCCCCAGCTGGCACGCAGTTTTAATGAATTCATGACGAAGTCTTTCGGCCAGAATTTTTCGTTTGAGATACGATAAGCACCGGAAACAGCCGGGAAGATACCCCAACGGTTCGCTTTCCCGAAACGGGAAGAACCGTCACGACGGATACTTGCCGTCAGCAGGTAGCGATCGTCATATTCGTATTGTAAACGTCCGAAGTAAGACATCAGGCGGGATGGGGTTGATAAGGACGCTGTAGCAGCAGTGAGTACGACGTCGGCCATATCGATTACTTCCAAAGAGTTGTCCGGAAATTGAGTGGCTGATAATCTCATGGAAGAACCACCGGAACTTTCCATAGAATAACCGGCCATGGCACCGATAGTATGTCTGCCGAATGTCTTGTCGTAATGCAATACTCCCTGGAGGAGGAATTTGTTGCTACGTGATTCGGTACGACTTGCTGTTGTTCTGTAGCCTTCTACATCTGTCCGGTACTTGGTGATAGTGCTCGGCACAAACGAGCGGCTTTGGCTGCTGCTAAAGTTATATGAACCGGTCACTTCCGCTTTGATTCCATTCCATATATCAGCTTTGACATAGGCGGAGGAGCTTAATTGCACTTTTTCTCCTTTATTTTGCACGTGTTCCATATAGGCAACAGGGCTGATTTTGCTGGAACTGGTCCAGCGATAGTAACCGTAAGCTCCTGCGCCGGTATAGATACCATCTTCAGGTTCTGCAACCGGGGCCATGGTAAGTACGTTCGTTGCCTGACGGTCTTTACCATCTACACGTCCTCCTTCATTCCAACTGGCAGATGGTGCCAGATTAACTCCGACAGTAATCCGGTTGAGCACTTTCGATTCTACATTGGCACGGAAATTCAGGCGCTTATAATTACTTTCGATAGCGATACCCTCCTGATCTGTGTATCCCATTGATACACGATATTTGGTGTTACCACGACCGCTTGAAAGAGAGAGTTGATAATTCTGTATCGGAGCCAGGCGGAAGAATTCGTCCTGCCAGTCTATCAATTTCAGATTGCCGTAGCCGGGTTCTGTCCAGCGGGGATCATTCAGGAAATAATAACTTTCCTTTCCACCTATCATTGCCAGACGGGTAGCGTAATCATCTTCAATCGTTGCTCCTTTGCTTCCGTATTGAGATATATATCTGTTGTTATTATATGCGGTACGGAATTCAATCCATTCCTCCGGTGACAGTACGTCTACTTTTCTTTCCAATGACTGAATACCGAAAGATGCCTGGAACTGTACTCGCACTTTCTCATCTGTACCGGCTTGTTTGGTGGTAATCAAAACGACACCATTGGCACCGCGGGAACCATAGATGGCTGATGAGGAAGCATCCTTCAATACCTCAATAGATTGTATGTCTCCGGGGTTGAGGCTGCCGAGATCATCGACAGGAATACCGTCCACTACATATAAAGGAGTAGCATCTGCATTAATAGAAGCAGCTCCACGTACACGGATTTGTAATTCGGAACCCGGTTCGCCGGTGGTACTGCGAACTTCCACACCTGCCAGTTGTCCTTGCAGGGAAGAAGCGATATTGGTTGATGCCCGGTCTTCCAGTTTTTCGGCATTTACTTTGGCGATAGCTCCGGTCACATTACCTTTCTTGGCACTGCCGTAACCGATTGCTACAACTTCATCCAGTGCGATAGCAGATTCCGACAGTTTGATTTGGAGTATTTTATCGGTGATGGTTACTGTTTGAGTGTTATATCCGATAAAGGACACTTCCAGCAGTTTGGCACTTTTGGGAGCGGAGAGTACGAATTTACCGTCTAAATCAGTAATCGTTCCTTTGGCGGTTCCTTTCACAGTGACGTTTGCACCGATAATCGGTTCATCTTTCTCATCTACGACTACACCTGTCACTGTTCGGTTTTGTGCGAATGACAGGGTAGATTGTACTACGAACAGAGTCATTAAAAGGAGATATTGAAGCCTCCTCCCCAGACTGCCATTTCCATGCAAAATGTTTTTCATGTTAATATATCTAAGTGATTAAATTAGTAAATAATAGAAGATGCAGACATGCTTTTCCGTTTGTCTGACTTCCTCTGCAAAGGAAGTGTATTAGGAGAAATTACGCTCAAGTATTCGTACGGAAAAGATGTAATTTCATACTAATTGCTAAAAAACACAATTGGCATTTGTACGCCACCCCCTTATGAATGTACAAATATAGCCTTTTCAACGGATTGCTTTTATCTGTTCGTACATCTGTTTGCCTAAATATTCGGCAGAATTTTGGTTGAAATGCAAACGGTCGCCCATCAATTCCGCATCCGACATGTCTATCAAATAAGCGTTCTTGTCTTCTTTGGCAAAACGTTTCATGGCGGCTTCCACTTCGCTTCCATACTGTTTGTTCTTCTTGGCTACCGTACCGAAAATAAAAGGTAGATTAGAGTAATCCTTTCCTGTTTTTTCGCTTAGATGGTTGCGTACATAAGTGACTACTGCTTTCAGGTTTTCATAATATTTATCTCCATGTGCATGGTCACTTTCTCCCTGATGCCATAGGAACGCATCAATCTGATAACCGTTTTTCAACTTGGATAATGTATTGTCAATGCAGCCGTCTATGTCATTGATGAAAGACAGAAGCAAAGAACGCCCCTTCTCGCTGGTTGCCGTATTGTTTGCCAGCCATTCGGGATTCGCCGACCAGTGAATTGATTTGTCCGAAGCGTTGGAAGGCTCGATAGAAGTACCGCCGATTGCCCATTTGATAACATAGAAAGGCTCTTGCCATAATTGTTCCAACCAATAGTAGGTAATAGCATCATATCCCCAGGTATTGGGTTTGGCTCTTCTTTTACTCTTAGGCCAGAAGGGGCGGAATTTCCCGTCTGTACGGTTTTGGGCAATTCTGCAATACTTGTAAGCTCCTGTCGTAAAAGCCGTGTCCGTTGCCATTGTTTTGATGTAATCCGGCAAACGGTCGTTGGGTACGCGTCCATCGGTATTCGATTGTCCGGCGGTGATAATCACATGGGCAGGTTCGTTGTTGCCCGCCATGCAGTTGCAGCTGAATGCAAGTATGAAAAGGATCAGTAAATTCTTCATGATAGAAATATGCTTTATGATTTTTAAACTATGGAGGTAATAAAAAGTCCTCCTCACGTTTATTATCGCTCGGGAGGACTTCTTATCAAACTAACAATCGTGTGAGAAATCTAATACCTGTTGAAAATTATTTATTTGATTGTTTCGAGAAACTCTACTTCGATGATTCTCAACTGGTTCCTGCTACTGCTTTTTTCCAGTTCCATTTTATTGGCAGCCTTAGCCTCTACTTCGATAATCTGCCCGAAAGCATCTTTGTCACTGGTGTTTCCTTTCAAGCGAATAGTTATCGTGTTGGCACGTACCGGCTTTTCTACATCGAGATGGATATATCCCAGGCTTTTATCCGTGTTTCCACTCCAAATCAAGGTGTTGCCGGCATATACTTCCAGCGGGTAACTTCGTGAACGCCATCCTTGCAGTTTGATGCATATATCGTCTATTTCAGCATCTCTTTCTAATGTATAGGTAATCCATGCAGTACTTAGTTTACCGTCATTTTTCCATTCGGTCAGTTCGATATCATCGTAGCTTTTTTCTGCGTCATTGTTGTTGCAACCGGCTTTTGCCGAAACGATTCGTACTCCCTTTTTACTGTCTTTGTAAGAAGGGGTAGAAGGTGTTTCTCCTCTATCCAGTCTGCCTTTCAAAGTGGCCTGCGGAAGATAGGTACTCAAACCTTCAATCACTTTTACAGGCACCGTTTCTAATGCGAGAGTGGCAGTCGGAAGTCCTTTTGCTTGTGCCGTCAGAGTTACTTTCCCGGCGGTAGTCGTACTGCGGATCAGTGCACGGTTGATACCACATTCTACCGGAAGGTTGGTATCAAGGATATGATTGTTTTCACCTTGGGCAATACCTCCGCGCCATTCCGCCTGACCCTTGAGTGTGAACTGAATAGTACGGTTGTCCAACGGGCAACGTTGTCCGTCTTTATCTACCACTTCCACCTGTATCAATGCCATATCCGCACCGTCTGCATGGAAGCCTTCGGGGTTTTGGATAGCGGTAAGTTTCAGACTGGCAGGTTCACCGGCTGTATTTACAGCATAACGGCTGATTTCTTTCCCTGCTTTATTGTAGCTGACAGCTTCCAGTTTGCCCGGTTTGAAGGCTACGTTGTCGAAAATAAAGAGAAAATTGTATTGGCGTTTACCTTTACCCAGGGAGTTACCATTCAGGAAAAGCTCCACCTCTTCTCCGGTAGACACTACCTGCACAGGTTTTACCGTATTTTCCGGATAGTTCCAGTGTCCGATGATGTAGGTTTGGTCTTTTTCCGTATCTACCCATCCGTCCCACATTACCTGATGTGCATAGAAAGCATCTTTTTCGATACGCATTGCGTCCGTCACTCCACTTCTTCGGTAGTTTTCCGCACCCCGGTAATGGGTATTGGTGTCGGAGAAGATAATTTTAGTACCCCCGGAGCTGACTCTGTTACCCGTTCCGGGACGCTCACGCCAATAATCATACCAGCGTGCTATCATGGTGATGGCAAGTTCATCCTGGTTGCGGTTATAGTCAGTGGCCGGTTGTCCTTTATAAAGTGGTCCGTCACCTTCTTTATGGAAAGGATAACTGTATTCATCCCAGTACTTTCTTAAACCTTCGTCGCGGCAATATTCGGTCGCCCACATCGGATGATGTTCGCTTCTGTTGATATACAGCATTTCGCCGCCGTATTCCGCTTCGCGGATATCCAACATTTCACGTGATCCGATGGCACGTCCGCCGAACGGGTCGTATTTGTCGCGGACTGCTTTCATCTCTATCATGTGTTCGCGGCTGATGGCTTTGTTACCACATTCGTAGAACAAAATACTCGGGTTATTGCGGTTGTAGATAATTGCGTCGCGCATCAATTCCACCCGTTGTTCCCATTGGCGTCCTTCACGGTCTTTTTCAGCATCTCCGGCAGGCATTGCCTGTATCAGGCCTACACGGTCGCAGGATTCTACATCCTGTTTCCACGGAGTAACATGCATCCAGCGAACCAGGTTCGCGTTTCCTTTCACCATCAGACCATTAGAAAAGTCGCTCAACCAGGCAGGTACGGACAGACCTGCTGCCGGCCATTCGTTGCTGGTACGCTGCGCGTATCCTTTCATCTGGATAACACGGTCGTTCAACCATATCTTTCCTTCTGCGAAGCGGGTCTTGCGGAAGCCGGTGCGGGTACTTACTTCGTCGAATACCTGATTGTTTTCATCTTTCAAAGCGGTTTTTACCGTATACAAGTAACCATATCCCCAACTCCAGAAATGAAGATTATGGAGGATGGCAGATGCTTTTACCGTCTTAGTCTCTCCGGCTTTCAAAGTCACTTTATCACTCTGGAAAGTTTTCATTAGTTTTCCGTCGGCATCAAGTACAGTCACCTGATAGCTGAATTGCCGGGTAGCCTTACTGTCGTTTCTGACCTCCGATTCGGCATGAATCGTAGCTTTGCGTCCTTTGATGTCGAAGTCTTGGGCATAGACATATACGCCTGTTGTTTTCAGGTTGCTGTATAAGGGAAGAGTCTGATATACATTATCGGTAACGTACAGGAAGACGTTTTTAGGAATACCGCCATAGTTGGCATTGAAATTGCGGTCGTTCCACTGGAACTTGGAGTTAGTTCCTTCTTCTCTGTACATCCAGTCGTTGTCGGTGCGAACGGCAATCACGTTCTCACCCTCTTTGATATGCGGAGTCAGGTCGAACCCTACCGCCATAACACCGTTTTCGTGTCTGCCCAGATAATGCCCGTTGAGATAGAAGTCCCCGCGTTGGCGTACTCCTTCAAATTCGATGAATACTTTCTGATTACTTTTCAGTTCCGGGATCCGGAAATTCTTACGATACCATACCACTGTATCTGTCAATTGTTCAATGGAAAGTTTGAATGCTTCATCTTCATTGAAGGCATGAGGCAAAGTTACTTGTTTCCATTTACTGTCGTCGAATTTAGCGTCTTTGGCTTTAGGAAAGTCTCCTATCCGCAGCTTCCATTCGCTGTTGAAATTGTATTTTTTGCGTTCGGATGCTTGTCCGTTGATGACAGACAGTGCAGTCAGCAGAAATACGAAAAGAAATAATTTGTGTTTCATGATAGTCTATTAAAATGTTCTGCTGCAAAGGAAGTACATTGAGAGAAAATATACATATACTACCGTACGGAAAGGATGTAATTTTTATCTCTTGATGAAAAAAAGCGACTGGTATTTGTACACAATTTCAGATAATAGTACACATTCCCCCGTTGATAGGAGAATGAGATACTATCATCTGCGGTTAGCGTATGTTCTTTTTAAGCATCCGTTTCATTACCTTCTTCTTTTTCTTCGGAAGATTGTTCCGTGTTCTCTGCCATATCATTGGAAGCCGGAGCTTTGCCGCCGTTTTTCTGATAAACAGAAGGGGCTATTCCGAATTGATTCTTGAAGCATTTGCTGAAATAATAGGGATCGTTGATACCTACTTTGTATGAAATCTCGGAAACGGTCAGGTCTTCGGTCAACAATAATTCTGCAGCTTTCTTCAAACGAATGACGCGTAGGTATTCATTGGGAGAGTATCCGGTGACCCCACGCACTTTTTTGTAAAATACGGTACGTCCCAATCCCATCAGGTTGGCATAGTCATCTACGGAGAATTCCGTTTCCACCATGTGTTCGTTCAACATTTCATTCAGTTTGGCCAGGAATTTGCTGTCCTTGTTGTTCGTACAGATAGCCGCATGAACCATTCCCGGTTCGTTGGAGAATTTTTCACGCAGCTTGTCCCGCTGTTCGATCAGTTTGGAGATTCTGGCCAGCAGTAAGGAGATGCTGAACGGTTTGGTGATATAAGCATCCGCACCGGATTCGATACCTTCCAGATATTTTTCTTCCATATTGAGGGCAGTCAGCAGAATGATGGGAATGTGGCTGGTGGCAAACTCATTCTTTAATTTCTTGGTCACTTCGAATCCCGTCATACCCGGCATCAATACATCGCAGATAATCAGGTCTGCGTCATAAGTTTGTGCACGTTCGAATCCACTGATACCGTCCGCTTCTGCCACCACTTCGAAGTAACGGCCGATCTCTTCTTTCAGGAATTCGCGGACGTCATTATCATCTTCAATGATTAATACTTTCCGTTTGTTCAACGGTACGGGAGGTGTTGCCTGTTCGTCTGTCTTTTCGTCTGTGACAAACTCTTTATGGCGTTGCTCTTCTTCTTCAATCAATAACTGGTTAGGAACCAGAAAATCTTTTTCTTCATAAACACTGGCATCCGTTGGCAGTTCGACGGTGAAGATAGAACCGCCGCCTTCATTCTCATTATAAGAAATCGTTCCTTTATGTATATTGACCAGCCCGTAGGTCAGATGAAGTCCTACGCCTACACTGCTGTGTGAGAAGCTGCTTTGCATAAAACGTTTGAACAGTTCGGCACGCTTCTCTTTCGGGATGCCCAGTCCTGTATCAATCACTTGTATGCAGAGTTGTTTCTTCTGTTCCTGTACGTCTACTTTGAATATAATTTTTCCGTTGGAAGGAGTATATTTAAAGGCGTTGGAAAGCAGGTTATAGATCACTTTATCAAGGTTTCCTTTATCCACAGGCATTTTGTAAGAGTTCTGTGAAGGCTCGAAGCGGAAATCCATGTTTTTGGATTCGCTGACGTCCTTGAAACTAAGGAATATCTCATAGCAGAAAGCGACAACATCCGTCTCTTCCAGAGAGAGGGCGAGTTTATTTTTCTGCATTTTCCGGAATTCCAGTAGTTGGTTGATAAGCCTCAACATTCGTTTTGTGCTCTTGTCCATGATCTTTAGGGAGTGTTGCATATCCTTGGAGTGGTTTCCCATGTTGACAATTCTTTCCAAAGCACCTTGAATCAGTGTCAATGGAGTACGGAATTCATGAGAAATGTTGGTGAAGAATTCCAGTTTATATTCCGTCAGCTGGTTTTCTACGGCAATACGGTTACGCAGCGCATTGAAATTTCTGATAATGCGGAAACTGAAGTAACCTGCTATGGCTATCAGAATGGCATAAATCAGGTAAGCCCATCCGGTTTTCCAGAAAGGAGGGGCTATTACGATTTCCATGACGTTCTCTTCTCCCCAGATACCGGCGGCGTTGCAGGCTTTCACATGCAGTTCATATTTGCCCGGAGGCAGATTCCGGTAAGTGGCAAAGTTCAGGCTGGAGGGCGAACTCCATTCCGGATCGTATGGAGGAAGACTGTAAGAGTATTTGGATATACCGTCCAGATAGTTGAAGGTAGAGAAAGAGATAGTGAGTGAACTCTGATAATATTTCAGGTTCAGTTCGTTGATGTAGGGCATTGCTTCCTGTAAAGGCGAATCTTCCACTCCCGGAAGCATGTGCGCGCCGTTGATTTGAAGTCCGGTGAAGATAACGGAAGCAGGCTTGTCCAGCGTCTCTATCTTGTTGGCATCCAGTACTACCAGGCCATAGTTTGTTCCAAATAATAATTTCCCGTCATTGCTGATGCAAGCGGTGTTTTCACTATATACATTTCCTAAAGTGTAGGAAGAGAAAAAGTAATTCTCTATTTGCCTGGTGGTGGGGGTGAAGCGAGAAATGCCATATTCGGTTGCAATCCACATTTTATGGTCTTTATCCTGAACGATGGACTGTACGACTGCATTGGATAATCCGTCTTTTATATCATAGCAATCGAAAGTCAGGTGTTGATAGCTGTCTCCTGGGTGACAGACTGCGAATCCGGCTCCGGAGGTACCAATCCACATATTGCCTTTATCATCGTTCATCAGACAACGGATTTCGTTGCTGGGGAATGTGCCGTTGGCATGATTGTAAATCACGTAATTTTGGGGTGATGCAATCAGTGAGTCCGGATGGAAAATATAGATACCGTTGTTGGTGCCTACCCACATACGTCCGTTCTTGTCCTCTTCGATGACACGGATGCGTTTTTCACCGTAGTTGTCTTGTAAGAAGTGTTTGAACTGGTAGCCGTCGGCAGTTTTAACTGCTAAATTTAATCCTCCACCGAAAGTGCCTAGCCACATACGTCCTTTTCTATCCCGATAAATGGAGTAAACCTGGTCATTGGATAGGGAATTAGGGTTTCTGGTGTCATTCCTATACCATTTATTTGCACCGATGCGAAGGCCGATACCTCTCATGCCCAGCCATAAGTTACCTTCCGGGTCTTCGTTCATACTGTATACGTTATGGGTGAAGTCCTCTTGCCGGATCACTTTGGTCAGGGCAGAATTGTATTCGTAAAGGCTGCCCATGCGGTTAGCCATGTAGATATTGCCGTTTTGAGTCTGAAAGAGCATGCGGATGGTATTCGAGCGGTCGGAACTGTTTTCACCGCTGGGATGAATACGCTGTGTTCCTTTGTTTAGAATTTCAAGATGAGATAAACCAGAAAATTCGGAGCTTACCCAAATACCTCCGGAACGGTCCTCCATTACAAATTGAAGATAGTTGGAGTTGATGTGGCTGGATTGATTGACTTCGAATGTGAAGTGTTGCAGGTTACCCGTCGATAACTCATAAGCGTAAAGTCCGTTACCGTAAGTCGATATCCAGAGAATGTCCCGTGAGTCATGTACGATGCTGTAACGTTCCACATCAATGTAACCGATATGTTTGGAGGAAAGGAACTGGAAAGGCTTGATTTTGCCGGTGGTTATGTTGACATACCATAAGTTGCCCGTATAGTTATGTACCCATACGTTTTTCTTATTGTCCCTGGTGACCGCGCCATTTTTGATATTCAGTTCGGAGTAACGGCTTAGTTTACCGGTGGGAATATCCAATATATAGCTGCCGTTGACGGTGAACAACACCCATTTGTCCTGTAAGAGGAAGTTGCCTGTGACACGGCTTGTATCATCAAAGCTTTCGGCTAACGACGCAACCTTTTCCAGTTTGTCCGTAGAATAGGTATGACGGTAGATTTCATTTTTATCGGTAATGATACAAGTGTATTTATCATAAGAAATGATATGCTCCCAGCTCTGTTGCTGTGGGTCGAGATTAGCTGTTTTACCGTTCTGATACTTTAATAATCCTTTATTCGTACCAATCCAGACTTCTCCTTTCGCACTTTCCAGAACGAATTGCACTTGATCGGAAGGCAGGTTGCCAGATTTCTCTTTATACACCTGCGATGAAAATTTGCCGTTCTGATAAACAACTCTGCGGCAACCATTCTGATTATGCCATAGCCAAATCGAGTTGTCGGAAATGATGATGAACTTGGAATAGTTTTCCTTGTATTCCCCATTTCCGGTGAAATCCACAAAACAGCCATGCCGTAAATCATAACAGCTGATGAAAGAAGAAATTGTTGAAATCCACATGAATCCGTTCGGGTCTTCTTCCATGCTTCGGATGCGGGAGTCGGCCAATGAGAGCGGGTTATTTATATCCGGATAGATATTGACGAAAGAATTACCGTCATAAT
>OMEQ01000455.1_pt1 | contig 27192 bp, 19 predicted proteins | sample 1645451 | NCBI WGS metagenome assembly OMEQ01 (sample SAMEA103958142, study PRJEB25191) | human gut metagenome | biome: human-associated habitat [ENVO:00009003]; feature: intestine environment [ENVO:2100002]; material: feces | place: Germany | collected 2013/2015
TCGCCGGCTCTTCCGTAAAGAAGCCCCGGCGCAAAACACGCCTTATGCCGCAAACAACGCTGCAACACTCCGGTTGCAGCGTTGTTTCTACCGTAAAAACCATATGGCTTCCACCTCCGAGCAGGCTTCTGCCAGCCAAGCCCCGCACCGTCTCCGTTCCGACTGTCCGGCTCCGTCTCACTCCTCCTCGCTCCATGCCACTCTGCATCCCATTCCGCTCCACCCTATCCCTTCCCGCCTCATCCTGCACCTCCGGCCCATTCCCTCCCGCGCACCTTTCCGCCCCCTCTCCCTGTTCCTTCCCGCAGCGCGCGGCTCAACCCGCTCCTCCCCGTTCACTCCCGTTCCGTCATTCACCCGGCTACGCCCACCGAAATTATTCATCGAAAAAGCAGAAAAATGCGCCGATTTTTTTGTTTTTTCATTTCCTCGCCCTATATTTGTCCTACAAATAAGATTATTCTATTCAATACCTACCCATTCATTACCGACAGGACTAACTAATACTCAATAATCATGTTCAAACTATCCGGACTCATTCCCGCCGTCTTCACGCCGTTCGACAAAACGGGCGCAATCAATTTTTCGCAAATCCAGCCCTACGCCGACAAACTCATCGCCGAAGGGGCCTACGGCGTCTTCGTCTGCGGCTCGACGGGCGAATGCACCTCGATGACCGTCGCCGAGCGCAAGAGCGTGCTCGAAGCGTGGACCAAAGCCGTAGCAGGCCGTATCCTCATCATCGCCCACGTGGGCGGCACCTGTCAGGCCGACTGCATCGAACTGGCCCGCCATGCCGCCGGACTGGGGGTAGACGCCGTAGGCGCCGTCGCCCCGTTCTACCTCAAACCCGGCTCGGTCGAAGAACTGGTGGCCTTCTACAAACCCATCGCCGCCGCATGCGCTCCGCTGCCCTTCTACGCCTACCACATTCCCTCGATGACGGGCATCAACCTGCCGATGATCGACTTCCTGAAGAAAGGCTCGAAAGAGATTCCCAACCTGAACGGCATCAAGTTCACGTCGAACAACTTCATGGAGATGATCGAATGCATCCGTTTCGACGGCGGCCGCTTCGACATCCTCAACGGGTTCGACGAAATGCTGCTCTGCGGCATGGCCGTCGGCGCGCGCGGCGGCGTGGGCAGCACCTACAACTACTCGCTCCGCACCTACCAAAACATCTACGACGCCTTCATGGCCGGCGACCTCGAACAGGCCCGCGCGGCGCAGCAGGAGTCGGTGGACATCGTGCACGTGATCATCAACCACGGCGGCGGCATCCGCGGCGGCAAAGCCATCATGAAACTCGTCGGCATCGACTGCGGCGACTGCCGTCTGCCCCTCGCCCCCTACACCGAGGCCGAAATAGCCCGGCTGGACGAAGAACTCCGGGCGATCGGTTTCAAAAAGTAGCCCGCATACAGAGCTGACAATCAACACGCACGGCTCTCCGGCAGATTCCGTTCCGGCGGTCGGTTCGTCCGGCCGGTCCGGAACGGAATAAAACATGCACTACCCGCTCCGTACAAAACATACGGCGGCAACCGCTTCAGCAGGGGGCCTCTTACGCCCCGACAAAAGACAACGATATTCGTATTATGTTTACGACAACCACATACAGATGGAAGGACCGAAACTGGACAACCGCAACACCACGCTCGTAGACAGCGTCGAGGAGAGCCTGATCCGCTTTTTCAAGGAGCAGGGACTTCGTCCGGGCAGCAGCATCCCCAACGAAGCCGAACTTGCGGCCTCGCTGGGCGTCGGACGCCCGGTGCTGCGCGAAGCGCTGAGCCGCTTCAAGATGACCGGCATGATCGTCTCGCGCACCAAGAAAGGCATGGTGCTGGGCGAACCGTCGCTGCTCGGCGGCATGAAGCGGTGCATCAATCCGCTGCTGATGAACGAATCGACGCTCTGCGACATCCTCGAATTCCGCGTGGCGCTCGAAATCGGCATCAGCGACAACATCTTCCGCAACCTCACCGACGCCGACGTCGCCGAGCTGAAGGAGATCGTCGAGATGAGTCAGGTCATCGGCAACAACAAATACGCTCCGGTCAGCGAACACCGTTTCCACACCAAACTCTACGAAATCACGGGCAACCACATCATCACCGAGTTTCAGAACATCATCTATCCCGTGCTGGATTTCGTCAGGGAGAAGTACCGCGACTTTCTGGAACCGATCGAAAAGGAGCTGGAGCGGGCCGGTGCGCTGGTGACGCACCGCGACCTGCTGAAATACATCGAAAACCGCGACCTGAAAGGGTACAAAAAGGCGATCGAAGAGCATTTCAGGCTCTATTCGATCTATCTGGAACGCCACAAGAAATAGCGCCGGAGATCATGCGGCCGGAGGGGCGGGGCCTGCGACGTCTCCGTCCCTGCAATGCCGTCACCCGCCGTCACCCCCTGCGACGCCTCAGCTCCTGACGTCCGTCAGCGCGCCGCGCGCAACGCCCCGATGAATCCGGGCCAGAGACACCATAGGTTTTCGGTCTGCAACCACAATTCGCGGGCCTGCGCCCGAAGCGAGGGGCGTTCGCTCTCGATATCGCGCAGGTAAGTCTCGTCGGCGGGATGCTCCTCGGCCGTAAATTCGGCGAAATAGGGCGCAAAGCGGGTTTTGAAGCGCTGCAACTCCCCTTCGGGCAGCTTCCCGCCGCGGCGGAACGCCGACCATAGCAGCAGGATTTCGCGGCTGGCATACTTGTCCGACACGTCGTTGATCACCTCGTCGAACAACTCCTGCTCGTCCATGGCCAGATAATCGAAAGCCAGCAGTTCACTCCCCTCCAGATGGTCTTCGGGGTCCAGTTCGAGCAGCAATTCGAGCAGTGCCGCCGACATTTCGAAATCGTTGATCAGAAAATGGTCGATGGCCGACGCCCGAATCAGTTCGAGGGCCGCGCGCGAATTGCGGTGGTTCCATTCGAGATTCACCTCTTCGTCCTCCGGCACCAGCTCGGCAAAACGCTGAAAGGCCTGAAACCGCTCGTTGCAGGCTTCCTCGACATTTCCGGCACGCTCCATTTCGCGGGTACGGGCCAGTACTTTGGCAAAATTATAGGGTCCCTCGCCGATCACCTCGTAGGTCTGGTCGGCAGTCGGGTTAAGGCAGGGATTTTGCATCGCGCCGCATTTTAAAAATTAGAATTATCAACAATACGAGTGTCACCGCCCCGCCCAGCAGGTAGGCCGCCGCACGGTCGCGCATGCCGCACATGAGCGGAGAGACGAAGACATAGGACGAGCATACGTAGGTCATGACCGTCGCCGGAATAAGCCCTACCCAGCGGTTGCGGCCGTGCCGGTTCAGAAAGGCCGTAATCATCCACAGCGTGACCATCGCCAGCGTCTGGTTCATCCACGCGAAATAGCTCCACATCGTCTGAAAAGGCAGACAGAATATGATTACGAGACCTGCGGCGAAGAGCGGAACGCTGATGTAGATGCGTTTGCGCAGGCTCCGCTGCTCGACGCCCATAAAGTCGGCGACGATCAGCCGCGCCGAACGGAAGGCCGTGTCGCCCGAAGTGATCGCGCAGGCCACGACTCCGAAAATCACGAACCCGGCCAGCACCTCGCCCAGCGTGTCGCGGGCGATCGCGTCGACCATCACGGCCGCCTGTCCGCCGTATTCGGCGATCGCGGCGTTCAGCCCTCCGACGCCGTTCCAGAACGCCATGGCGACAGCCGCCCAGATCAGGGCGATGATGCTTTCGGAGATCATGGCGCCGTAAAACACGGGCCGGGCCTGACGCTCGGAGCCAAGACAGCGGGCCATCAGCGGCGACTGCGTGGCGTGAAATCCCGAAATCGCGCCGCAGGCGATGGTCGTAAAGAGCATCGGCACGATCGGAAACCGTGCCGCATCGGCGATCTGGTTCCGGAAAGAGGTGAATTCGGGAATCGTGTATTTCCCGCTGAAAAGCAGTACCGCAAGGATTCCCAGCGCCATGAAAAGCAGCGCACAGCCGAAAACCGGATAGATGCGCCCGATAATCTTATCGACCGGCAGCAGGGTCGCCACGATATAATAAACGAGAATGACGCCCAGAACGATCAGCAGCAGCCACGAGAAATCGCCGAAGACGATTCCCGAAAGCGCCGGAGCGTCGATGCGGTTGGCGATCAGCGAAGCGGGCTGCGAGAGGAACACCGCGCCCACGAGCACCATCAGTCCGACCGAAAAGACGCGCATCAGCTGTTTGACGCCGTTGCCCAGATAGGTGCCGACCGTCTCCGGAAGGCTCGCACCGTTGCTGCGCAGGGAGATCATACCGGCGATAAAGTCATGGGCGGCGCCCATGAAAATCCCGCCGAACGTGATCCAGAGAAACGCCACGGGACCGTAGGCCGCGCCCAGCACGGCGCCGAAAATCGGCCCCAGACCGGCGATATTGAGCAGTTGGACGAGGAAAGTCTTCCACATCGGCATCGGAATATAGTCCACGCCGTCGAACGACACGGCCGAAGGCACGGGACGCCCTGCATCGGCCCCGCAAAGACGCTCCAGATAACGTCCGTATGTAAAATACGCCGCCACCAGCAGCGCAAGGCACACCAGAAAAGTGATCATTATCGGGTTAGTTTTGCGCGAATATAGTAAGAAATGTGAGAATTTTTGAAAAATTGTTGTTTGAAAAAAATATTTTTCAGATATTTGCAGTCCCAAAGGGAACTTAATGTTCCCGGCAAGCCGAAATAGCTCAGTTGGTAGAGCGTTTCACTCGTAATGAAGAGGTCCCGGGTTCAAGTCCCGGTTTCGGCTCTGAAAATCAGCGATTTATCGACAAGATAGTCGCTGATTTTTTCGTTTACAGGCATCGGGAAAAGGGTGTTTCAACCCCATCGCTTACCCATTCACTTACCCACGTTCAGCCTGCAACAAGCGTATAAAACACCGCTTGCTCATAATGTAAAACTATGAGTATCAGCATTAAAATCATCCAGCGTACAGACAAACTCAATCGAAATCAAACAGCACCGATTCATTTAAGAATTACCCATAGAAGCAAAAGCCGCTATATCAGCACAAGCGTAACCTTACCTATGAACGCATGGAATGCGCAAACACAGCAGATTAACCCGGACTACCCTAGTGCAAGGGAGTTGCAACTCAAAATTGATTCTATCCGTATCAAGTACGAAAAGAAGATCAAACGTCTTGAAGCGTTGGATATTCCGGTGAATTTCGATACGCTATTCGAGGTCAAAGGTCGCAAAGCCTGCATCACGATTGAGGACGGATTTAAGGCTGAAATAGAGCGTTTAGAGGCTCTCGGCAAATACAATTCAGCCGCCAAACACAAATCCGCTCTAATCGCCTTAAATACCTATAAACCGACTAAAATGGCATTGGAAGCCATCGACCTCGATTATCTGAAAGGATTTGAATTGTACCTGCGTAAACGGAACAATAAGGACAACAGCATTGCGACCCGTTTCGCCATCTTCAAAGCCATATACAACAAAGCAGTCAAAGAGGGTAAAATCGTCGTGAAACAGAACCCGTTCACCCTCTACCAAGTAGGTGGTCTATGGACTAAAACGCGCAAAAGGGCGATTTGCAAAGAGGACATCCAACGTCTGATAAATCTCGACATCCCCTATAATTACAGGTCGAATTACAAGCGGCTGGCAAAAGACCTGTTCCTATTCTCCTACTTTACAGCAGGAATGAATTTCAACGATATAGCGCGTTTACGCTACAAGGACATCATTAACGGCAGGGTTTGCTATTCCCGCCACAAGACGCAGAAATTGCTATCCTGCAAACTTTCAGAGCAGGCACAAGCGATAGTAAAGCGATACAGCAAGCCTGACCACGATCCAGAGGATTATATTTTCCCCATATTCGACAGGCAAGTTCACACTACCGAACAACAGAAATTCAACAGAATCGTCAAGTCACTCCATAAGGTAAACAGTGCATTGAAAGAGATTGGGAAAGAAATCGGATTGCAATTTCCACTCACAACCTACGTAGCCCGGCACACATTCGCCACGGTTCTAAAGCGGTCGGGGGTCAGCGTGGCTCTTATATCCGAATCATTGGGACATTCTGACCTATCTACAACGCAGATTTATCTCGATTCTTTCGAGAACGAGCAGATAGACCAAGCGATGCGAAATTTGCTGTAAAATCGAAAAAGTGGGGCTGACCGCAAAGAAAAGTTCAAAAAAAACTTGCAAAAATCAAATATTTTACTTACCTTCGTTCAATTCCTTAAAAAAGCTCTCATGAGGAGCGGGAAGATAAGGCGTTCAGCCTGATAGTCAGCCCCACATATCGAATCTCGCCACTATGGCAGAAAAAGGGGCAAGAAACTCTAAATCCGTTAATTATGGACGCAGAGATTACAGTTGGTCGGGGACAGTGGTTCTCCGACGTAATTCCGGTGTTTAATCCGAACACCATCTACAACAAATGGATCACGGGCATTGGCGGCACGACAACCGCCATCAACGAAGGCTATACTATCATCATTTCGCCCAATGTAGCCGGAATCGTAAGCAAAGAGGGGATCGAGAACGTCGTAGCTGTTTATGGCGGCATCGACTCGCAAAGGATTGCCAAACGCACACAAGAAATCGAGGAACAGGGCCTACGCCCCGTGATTATCTCCACGCCGGACAGCTTCTGGAAAGTGGACGACGCATTGGGCCCGGACATTTACCACCGTTTCAAATGCGTGATCGACGAGATTCACTGTTTCCAAGAAGCGGCGAGTTATCGGGACAGTCTGCCTGAATTTCTCGACATCCACTTTCAGCGATTCGGGCAAAAAGCAGTTATTACGGCCACCCTATCACCGCTATCACACCCGCTTTTCGAGAAGTGGCAGACAATGCGTCTTGTCCCGCAGTACGAATATAGACAACCTATGAAGGTCTACTATTCAACGAATCAACTCTTTGCATCCGTTACGGAGTTTGTCGAATCCTTACCCGCAGAGGAGAAAAAAATCGTATTCTTCAACTCGCTCAAACTGTCAAAGGGCCTCGAACGGGCTGGACTGGACTTCACGACATGGTGCGCCAAGGATTCAAAAGCCGATGCTGTCAATTATCGGGAGTTCAACGGACGGCTCGAAGGAACGACGCTTGCCACGTGCGCCTACTTTCAGGCGTGCGACATCGAGGAGGTCGCGCACGTTATTTTCGTCGTGGATGCACAGAATGCACCTCACACGATTCTAGCCGTGAACCAGCTCTTGCAGGCATTAGGGCGATGCAGAAAGGGCGTGCTGTCTGCAACGCTGTTTCTACGTCCAAAAATGGGCACTCGGCAAGCACTGAAAAGTCGTGACGAGCTGATGCAGAACGTAAGAGATCGAGCGCACGTCTATTTGGGCACTGCGCTAGCCATGCACCAAGACCTCTACGAACAAGACGAGTACCCAACACGTGAGCAGATCGAAAATATCCTTGACGGAATGAGGACAAGCGTATTTCGTCGTAAACTGCTCATCCACGACACAGCCGACAACCTGTTTAATATCAATTGGTTGAATATCGACGGCGAAGTAGAGGATCGCTACGCCTGCCAATTCTATCGGGGGACATTTCAGCTTATACGATACCTGCAACAGGATGAACGGCTGCATCCGAATTTTGCTGGTGAATATACACCGCGTTCCCAAATAAAAGATAGCGAGCTGATAGGTGACGAGCAAACCAATCAAGAACTGCTCGAACAACTGGTCACATTATATAAGCGGCTGGAGGTAAAAGAAAAAGGGTGCGTATTGGAGTGGATCAAGCTGAAAGAAGCAGACACCACAAACAAGACGATGAAGTCGATGATGATGCTTTGCGAGAGAGCCGGAGTACTCGACCTGCTCCCGGAACTCCTAAAAACCAAAGGGAAAAAACAGCTGATGGATCGATTTGAAACGAAGCTGATCGGGAAAGAAACCATCGTGAGAAACCTTGAGCTACGTCAGCGGGTAAAATGGATTTTCAAATCCGGCCGCTACTCAAGTACCGAGATTAAAAAACGGCTGCAAACTATCTACGATGCCTACGGCCTAAAGAAAAGGGCTACGGCAGCGCAGATAGGGGAATTTTGCGAAGTTCAAGCTATAACGTTCCGAGATGCAAATGGAGTAATGGTCAAAGGCTTCGAGATAACTTAACCCCTGCAACCTTTTTTGATCCGTAGCTAAGCTGCGAAACAAAAAAAGTTACAATCCGGGGAATAAAGGCTCGTTCGGAAACGAATGGGCCTTTTATTTTATGGGAGGGGTACTTGAATCTAGTAAAACAGTAATCCCCAACGTAGGATAATCATTCATAGAATTCAATCTTGATTTTCAGAAACTTTTAACCGTAATTTGCACCTACAATACCCCAAGAGTGTTGCATTGTCCCGAACATTTCATAACTTTGTGTCGTCGTTCGTATATACGGCGACTACATGATAATTAGTGAAAGTGTTTCGCTAGTCCTTGAGTAGAAATCTGGAAAATTTCATTGTGCAGGGAGGCAATAACACTCATCACCGTGTATGGCTATGTATCAGTCTGATATATAACATCCGGTGTGGGGTATTGTTTATTTGCACAAGGGTATTCCAGAACCTCTACTCAGATAAACGAACAACTCCACACTTTCTTTTTATAATCACCCGAATCGGAGTTGGGCGGGAAAAATACTGTATATCATTATGGATAATCCAACCGTTGAAAAGGCTATTATTAGAGCCTTAAAAAAGACAGAAACATCTGTTAATCAAAATGTTTTATTATTAATCCCATCCCTATCAGCTTTATGGTTGGGTGTTCATCATGATAATCCACCTCTAATTATATTTGGGCTGATATTATCGACTATTGCAACCGTTTCTGTTGCTATCACATTTTATGCATATACCGTCAAGTACTGGCGAGATAAGCTCAAATAAAAAAGTGATTATCAAACACATAACAAATATGAAAGCCTTGCAAATTATAGGAATTATCATTCTTTCCCTGCTAATAGTAGTATTCGCAATTTCAATTATCTCTACCCTTCTAAACAATCAATTAGGGGCAGCCATGTGGGGCGTTGCATTATGCTGCTCTGGAATAGTTAAAATTTGGAATAAGATGGGGCCACTAGAAAGTGATAATCAGGCAGATTCTAAAGAATAGACACATTGGACGAAAATTTATTACCGAGATAAATAAAAAACAAGAGCATAGGTTTTGATTCTATGCTCTTGCTGTATAAATGAGTGTAAGTATCTGTAAACCTATGATTTATGCACATCGCCCCAACAACAAGAGAAAATAATATTAAAATGGTGTAACTAAATCTCCTCATAACATTGTTACTAAAATTGTTCTGGTACTAATCTGTCGAACAAAAAAAGTTGCATTTCGATTCTCTCAATCCCGAAATTCTGTAATAAAAATTTTTCTGAAAAGCTGAAAATGTATGCCCGTGCGATATATCCCCCAAAGTACCCCACCCCCTTTCGGGGGTTGGGGTTACGACCCCGGTTAGGATTTAGAGGGGGTTTTATGCGCGATTTTTCCTAAAAATTGCCAATCGGATGAAATGACCCGATATTACAATTTACTTTACAGCAACTTGCTGAAAATATAATACTTAAACACATTTTTAATAATCCCAGCACGGTAGATATACGCTCGTTGTGCTTACCCAAACGCTTACCCAAACACAATAAAAGCCGGACAACCACTTCACAACAAGCTGACAAACAATTAATTACATAACACATCAGTTGGTAGAGCGTTTCACTCGTAATGAAGAGGTCCCGGGTTCAAGTCCCGGTTTCGGCTCAAGCCACCGCTTTCGCGGTGGCTTTTTTTTTATCGGATAAGTCCCGCCCAAAGCGCCGAAATGCACCGGTAGCGAAATATCTGCAAATAAATGCAGATATTCCGATTATAATGCCTATCTTTGGCAACCCGGACAATCGAGTTCATATTGTAACTTTCTTGGCAATGCACTGTCCCGCTTATCTTTAGCAGGTCTTCTCCATCGCTGATTCAGCCTTCAAAACCGACTTTTTTTGTTCGAATACCGACTCTCTCCAGCAGCAGCGCGGCACGGAGCATATCCGGCGGCGTGCGGCAACGGCGGCGAAAGCTTGGAACAAACACATTTTAATCATATAATTAATGGCGATTTCATTCAGCAAAAGAGAATTAGAGAAGAAAAAACAAGGCAAGAAGTTAGAGAAGCAACAGCGCAAAGAGGAACGCAAAGCCAACAGGGGCGGCAGCTCGCTCGACGACATGATCGCGTATGTCGATGCGAACGGCATGATTACCGACACGCCGCCCGACATGAGCAGCAAACCGAAGGTCGATGCGGAGACCATCGCGGTATCCGTCCCCAAGAAGGAGGAGCAGGAGCCGGTCGCACTGCGGGGACGCGTGGAACATTTCAACACCGACAAAGGCTACGGTTTCATCAAGGACCTCGACAGTACGGAGAAATATTTCTTCCACATCAGCAACGCACCGGCCGACATCGCCGAAGGCGCGCTGGTGACCTTCGAGACGGAACGCGGTCAGCGGGGACTCAATGCGGTCAACATAGCATACGCAAAATAAACAAGCATCATTTCACATAATCAAAAGACAGATGAACATTTACGTTTCAAAACTGAACTTCCGCACGACAGGCGAGAGTTTGCAGGCACTTTTCGCACAGTACGGAGAGGTATCTTCGGCTAACATCATCACAGACCGGGAGACCGGACGTTCGCGCGGTTTCGGCTTTGTCGAGATGCCCGACGAGGGCCAAGGTCAGAGCGCCATCGACGCCCTGAACGGCACCGATTTCGAGGGCATGACGATCATCGTAAACGTAGCCCGCCCCAAGACCGAACACGGCAACGGCGGCGGTTACGGAGGCAACCGCGGCGGCGGTGGCTACAACCGCGACGGTTACGGCAAAAGACGGTTTTAAGCCGGGAATATAATTCCACAATCCGGCCGCAGGAGTCTGTTTCGACAGGTTCCTGCGGCTTTTTCGATGCCCAAGGCCGGCGAATCCCGGAGCGTACGGCCAATCGCGGAGCGTATGACCGGCTATGGAGCACATGGCCGATCGCGGGACACGACCGGCTGCAGACCGGAAAACACCGGTGATACGACAGAAAACAGACGAAGGGGCGCAGGTCTATGACTACGCCCCTCGTCCATATCCGTAACGCCAAGTCATTCGGTCCAGCCGCCGCCCAACGCCTTGTAGAGCTGCACCAGCGCCAGATGCTCGTCGCGCACGGAGTTGCTCAGGCCGATCTGGGCGTCGAAATAGCGCCGCTGGGCGTCCAGCACGTCGATGTAATTGGTGCTTCCGGCACGGTATTGCAGGTGCGCCAGTTCGACGTATTTGCTCGCCGCATCGCGCAGGTTCAGCTTCAAGGCCGCCGTTTTGCGGGCGCTGCGATAGGTGACCACGGCGTCGTCGGCCTCCTTGAAGACCGTCAGGACTTTCTGCTCGTAGGCCAGACGCGCTTCGTCGTAAGCCGCCAGCGCGGCGCGGTAGCGGGCCTGCTTGCGGCCGAAACCGAAGATCGGCGAAGCGAGCGTCCCGGCGACATACGAGAAAGGCGAACGGAAAAATCCGCTCAGGTCGTCGTTTTCGAGACCGCCCGTCAGATTGAACGTCAGGCGCGGAAACCGGTCGGCGTAGGCCATGCCCGCCGCAGCCATCGCCGAACGGAGCCGCTGCTCGGAAGAACGGATGTCGGGACGGCGCTGCAACAGCCCGGAAGGCAGTCCGACGGGCAGGCTGTCAGCGAATTCGGCATCGGTATTCATCTTGCCGCGCACCACCCGCCGGTCGGGATTTTCACCCATGAGCAGCAGGATGCCGTTCTCCATGATCTTGATTTTGCGTTCGAGGTCCGGAATCAGCGCGGCCGTCGAGGCGTACTCCACCTTCGCCTGCTGATAGACCATTTCGGAGGTGAGACCGCCTTCGAACCGCAGCTGCACCTGATAGAGTCCCTCGCTGCGCGTAATGAGTGTACGCCGCACGATCGACAGCTCGTTATCCAGCGCGATGAGGTTGAAGTAGGCCGCGGCGACGGACGCCACCAGCGTCATGCGCATCGCCCGCCGGTCCTCGACCGAAGCGAGGTATTCGGCGCCCCCTTTGCGTTTGGCCCAGCGCAGGTTGCCCCACAAATCCAGCTCCCAGCTGAGCGTGACTTTGGCCCCGAATTCGGGGTCGCGGCTCGATTTTTCACCGGCGTAGTCGTTGGTCTCGTAGTCGCCGTAAGCGGTTCCCGTGACCGACGGCAGGCGTTCGGCCCGGCTCACCCGATACAGCTCCCGCAGGCGCTCCACGCGCGCGGCGGCCGCGAGCATGTCCCGGTTGTTGTCCAGCGTACGTTCGATGATCCGGCAGAGGGTCGAATCGCCGTAGAACCGCCACCACTGCACGTCGGCAACGGTCAGGGAGTCGGAATCCTCCCCGGCGATGCGCTCCGGCAGATCGACGTCGGGCGCCTTGCAGTGCCGCACGGCCGAGCAGGAGACCATTCCGGCCGCTGCGGCCAGCAGAATGATTATCGTAAGTCGTTTCATCGTTTCAGTTTTGCTTTGATCCTGTAAATCCACACGAAGAAGAAGGGCACGAAGACAATGCCGACGGTAATGGCGACCAGCATGCCGAAGAAGACGCCCGTGCCGATGCCCTGACGGCTGGCCGAACCCGGTCCCGAAGCGAAGACCAGCGGCAGCAGGCCGAGGATGAAGGCCAGCGAGGTCATCACGATCGGGCGGAAGCGCAGATGCGCCGCGGTAAGGGCCGCAGAGACGGCGTCGCGTCCCTTCTCGATCTCCTCCTTGGCGAATTCGACGATCAGGATGGCGTTCTTGGCCACCAGCCCCACGAGCATCACCAGTCCGATCTGGAAATAGATGTTGTTCTCCAGCCCGCAGATCCAGATGCCCAGATAGGCGCCGATGCCGGCCACGGGAAGCGACAGGATGACCGCCACGGGCACCGACCAGCTTTCGTACTGCGCGGCGAGGAACAGGAAGACGAAGAGGAAGGCCAGCGCCAGCACCAGCCCGGTCTGTCCGCCCACGTGCTTCTCCTGATAGGAGAGTCCGCTCCACTCGACGCCGACCGATGCCGGGAGGTGCTTGCGGACGATGCTCTCCAGCACGTCCATCGCCTGCCCCGAACTATAGCCGTGGGCCGCTTCGCCCGAAATGGTCGCCGAGTTGAACATGTTGAAGCGCTTGATGTTGCCCGCACCCGTCGTATAATGCGTCGTGCCGAGCGCCGTGATGGGAATCATCACCCCGCCCGCCCCGCGCACGAAGAAGAGGTTCAGGTTGTCGCGCTGGGCACGGTAGGGAGCCTCGGCCTGAATGTAAACGCGGTAGATGCGGTTGAACATGTTGAAGTCATTGACGTAGATCGACCCCGTAAAGGCCTTCATCGTGGAGAAAATGTCCGACATCGAAACGCCCAGCAGCTGCGCCTTGTCGCGGTCCACGTCGAAATAGAGCTGCGGAATATCGCCCTGCATCGACGACGAAAGCCCCGTGAGTTCGGGCCGCTGCGCGGCATAGTACATCAGCGTATCGACGGCGCGCTGCAGCTCGGCGTAGGTCGTATTGCCGCGCGCTTCGAGCACCATCTCGAAACCGCCCGAATTGCCCAGACCGGGAATCACGGCCGGACGCGACAGGTAGACCCGGCTTTCGGGATAGCGCGACATCTCGGCGCGCACGCGCTGCATCACCTCGCTCAGGCCGTCCGAATCGCGGTCGCCCCACGGTTTGAGGATCACGGTCAGCTGGCTGCGCGCCTGATTGGTGCCCACGCGGGGACTCGAACCCGTCACGTTGAGTACGTACTCCACGTCGGGATCGTTCATCAGAAACTCGACGGCCCGGTCGGTCACCTCGCGCGTACGCTCGATAGTCGCCCCTTCGGGCAGCTCCAGCTCCACGGTGAAATAGCCCTGATCCTCCTGCGGCATGAAGCTCTGGGGCACCAGACGGTTCATCAGCCAGATGCCGACCAGCACGATGCCGAAGGCGGCCAGCATGCGCCGCGAGTGCTTCAGCGCCCCTCGAATCATCCGGCCGTAGAATCTGTTGCCCGTCGCCAGTCCGAGATTGATGCGGCGGAAAATCCGGTTTTTCTTCTCCCCGCTTTCGGGTTTGAGGAAAAGCGAACACATCACGGGGCTGAGCGTCAGCGCCACGACCGTCGAAATGATCACCGACACGGCGATCGTAATGGTGAACTGGCGGTAGAGCTGGCCCGTGATTCCCGCAAGGAAGCTCACCGGGACGAACACGGCGCACAACACGAGCGACATGGCGATCAGGGCGCCGCTCAGGCTGCCCATCGCCTTTTTGGTCGCCTCGTACGGCGAAAGGCGCTCCTCGTTCATGATGCGGTCCACGTTCTCGACCACCACGATGGCGTCGTCCACCACGATGCCGATGGCGAGAATCAGTCCCAGCAGCGTCAGCATGTTGAGCGAGAAGCCGAAGACGAGCATCACGCCGAAGGTGCCGATCAGCGAAATGGGCACCGCCACGATCGGGATGAGCGTCGCGCGCCAGCTCTGGAGCGAAAGGAAGACCACCAGAATCACCAGCAGCAGCGCTTCGAAAAGCGTCCGGTAGACGTGGTGGATCGACTCGGAAATGTAGGTGGTCATGTCGAACGGAATCTCATAGCTGATTCCCTCCGGGAAATTCGCGCGGATCTCCTCCATGACCTTCTTGACCGAAGCGGCGACCTCCATGGCGTTGGCGCCGGGAAGCATGTTGATATTCAAGACGGCGGCGTTCCCGCCGTTGATACCGCTCTCGGTGCTGTAGGAGGAGGCTTCGAGCGAAATGCGCGCCACGTCCTTCAGACGGATGATTGAACCGTCGGGATTGGCCCGCACGACGATATCCTCGAATTCGCTGACCGACGACAGACGGCCCTGCGCCGTGATCGGAATCGTCACGTCGATGCCGTTCATGGGAGCCTGCCCCAGCACACCGGCCGCCGATTCGCGGTTCTGGTCCTTGAGCGCGTTCTGCAAATCCTTGACCGTCAGGCCGAGGTCGGCCAGCTTGTCGGGCATGACCCATATCTGCATGGCGTAGTAGCGGCTGCCGACGTTCGAGACGCTGCCCACGCCGGGCACGCGGCGCAGCATGTCCAGCACGTTGAGCGTGGCGTAGTTGCTCAGGTAGATTTCGTCGAACTTGGGGTCGGATGACAGCAGCGTGATGGTCATCAGCTTGCTGGCCGCCTGCTTCTCGACCGAGATGCCGTTCTGCACCACCTCGGCCGGAAGACGCGCTTCGGCCTTCTTCAGACGGTTCTGAATATCCACGGCCGCCAGATCGGGATCGGTCGAGATATCGAAGGTCACCGTGGCGGAAAAACCGCCCGAATTGGAGCTTGACGACTCCATGTAGATCATGCCGGGCGTGCCGTTCAGCTCCTGCTCGATGGGCGTGGCCACGGCCTGCGTCACGGTCTGCGCGTCGGCGCCCGGATAGGAGGCCGAGATGCGGACCACGGGCGGCACGATCTGAGGGTACTGATCGACGGGCAGCAGGGCGAGGCCGATGCCGCCGACGATCACGATGATGATGGACAGCACCGTCGAAAAGACGGGCCGGTCGATAAAAAAGTCCGCTTTCATAGGTTACTGCTGATTTTCGGTCTCCTCCTCGCGCCGCGTAACGACCGGTTCGACTTTCATGCCGTGCTGGAGCTTGTGGTATCCCTCCACGACGATGTCTTCGCCCGACACCAGTCCGCGCTCGACGACGATGTTCTGTCCGATTTCGGGTCCCGTTTCGATGAAACGCTTCTCGACGATGCTGTCGGGACGCACCACGAAGATGTAGGCCCCGCCCTTCTCGATCACCAGCGCCTTCGTCGGCACGACCACGGCGTCCTCCCTGACGTCGAGCAGCAGCTTCACCTTCGTGAACTGCCCCGGCAGCAGGATGTGGTCCGGGTTGGCCATCTCGGCCCGCACGGAGAAGGTTCCCGTCTGGGGATCGACCTGCGGATCGGCGAAATCGACCAGTCCCCGGTAGGGATACTGCGAACCGTCGGCCAGCGTCACGGTGATATAGGGATTCCACTTGCGGGTGGTGTCCTTCTGTCCCAGATTGACGTTGCGCGCTTTCGAGCGCAGGTAGTCCAGCGCCGTCATGCTGAAATCGACGCGCACCGTATCGCTCTTCACCACCGTCGCCAGCAGCGATTTGCCGTTCGGTCCCACGAGCGTTCCGATGTCGGCGTTGCGCTCGGAGATATACCCCGCGATGGGCGACTTGACATTGGTATAGCCCAGCGTCATTTCGGCCTGCGTGAGGTCGGCCTCGCCCACCACCACGTCGGCCGCGGCGCTCTCGTACGAAGCGATGGCGTTGTCCAGTTCGAGCTGGCTGGCCGCGCTCTGCTGGTAGAGCGGACGGATACGGTCGAGGTCGCGCTTGGCCTTGAGGGCCTGCGCGCGCGCTTTGTTGAGCTGCGCCTTGGCCTTATCGACACGCGCCCGGTACACGAGCGGGTCGATCACGAAAAGCGTCTGCCCTTTCTTGATATAGGTGCCTTCGGCGAAAAGCATCTTTTCGAGGTAGCCCTCGACACGGGCACGGATTTCGACGAACTGCTGGGCGCGGATGCGGCCCACGTAATCGCCGTAAATATTGACGTCCTCCGTCGCAACGGGTTCCACGGCCACGACCGGAAGCGTGACCGACGCCGGCCGCGGCCGGAGCAGCAGAGCAAGCAGCAGGCCCGCGACGATCACGGCGCAGGCTACCGCAATCCACTGCCTGCGGCTCAGCTTCACGCGGACACGGGCCGCACGCGAAGCTGCCTTCTTCACGCCGGCCAGATTCAGGTTCTGCAAATCGGGTTTCAACTTGTCAAATTTCATAGAGTGTATATAAAATGAGGGTACAGAGCAAACGTCCAATCCTTGCGCCAAGATGCACCCGTATGTTTAAAACATTTATTAGCAGCAAAATACCGTCCAAATGCGGCTCAAAGATATGCAAAATTGTGTAGAATTATTCCACACGGCTGTGGAATAATTCCCCAACGCCCGGCCCGGAGAACGGCCCGAAAATCCCTGCGCAGAGGCCCTGCCGGGCACATTCCGGCCGCACCGCAACTCCGGACGCACACCCTGCCATAGAAAAAGGACCCTCCGGGGGTCCTTTCAGATTACATTTCGGGCGGAAGCGACTGCCGCCGCGGCCCTTTTGACGGCTTACCGACGGGTTCGAACCAGACTGCCGTCATCGGCTACACGGAGGGTTTTGACGCCTCCCGAAGGCTCAAATCCCCCCCCCCCTCACGGTGCTCCCGATCCTCTGGGAGCCGGAGTCCGATGGGATGGGCGAAGATAAAGCGGGCGCCGCCCGTATAGGTCGGATCGACCCAGATGCGGCCGCCGAAGATCATGGCGATCTGACGGCAGATGGCCAGTCCCAGTCCGGTACCCTTCTTCTTGTTGCCGTCGAGTTTCTCGAAACGGTTGAAGACCATCTCCTGCTTGTCGAGCGGAATGCCGGGGCCGGTGTCGGTCACCGAGAAAAGCACCTCGTTCTGTTCGGGGCATATCTCCACGCCGAGGGTGATGCTGCCTTCGGAGGTGAACTTCGCCGCATTGGTCAGCAGGTTGATCAGTATCTGAGACAGGCGGTGGACGTCGGTGGTGAGCATGTACGAATCGACGGCGCATTCGAGACGCCCCTCGACCCCCGGCTGACGGGTATGGGCCGTGGTCATGAGGATATGCTGACAAATCTGCACGATCTCCTCCGCAGAGTAGTTGAACCTGATCTTGCCGCATTCGAGCGACGAAATGTCGAGAATGTCGTTCAGCAGCGTCAGCAGCATTTCGGAATTGTTGACCACGATGGCGCAGTATTCGGCGCGCTCCTCCTGCGAGAGTTCCTCGCCCTGCATGAGCGACGAGAAGCCGACGATGGCGTTCAGCGGAGTACGTATCTCGTGACTCATGTTGGCCAGAAAGGCCGACTTGAGCATATCGGGCTCCTCGGCTTTCTCGCGGGCGATCACCAGCTGGCCTTCGCGCTCTTCGAGCGTGCGCTTCAGACGCCGCGTACGCAGGAACAGGAAGGCCACGAAGATCAGCAGCAGCACCAACAGTACGATTCCGACCACGAGCAGCTCGATATAGTGCGAATATTTCGAGAGTTTGGCAGCCACCGTATCCTCGATAACGCTGCCTTTCGGCAAAGCGTACTCGGCGATCTTCAGCTCCTTGAGCTTGCGCGAGTCGAAAACGTACCCGCCGTCCGAAAGATGGAAATGCGCACCTTCCATGCTGCCGGTCTTATAATACTCCTTGATCTGGGCCGCGATGACGTTGGCGCCGTTCTCGTAGTTGGGGACGAAACCGCCCACGGCCACGTCGCCGATGCCCGTCTGAGTGATCGAGAAGACCGGGAGACGGGGATTGAGCTGCACCAGATCGTTGAGCGAACGCTGCATGAGGTATTCGCCGTCGCTGCCCACGCGCCACGTGCCGAGCATCACGGCCGACCGGGGCGGAAGCGACGCATAGGCCGCATGCGAAGCCTCGTCGCCGTCACGGCTGTCCACCAGCACCAGATTCAGGTCGGGATAATTCTCCATCTCCTCACGCACGAGCGCCTGCAGCGAGATGCCGCCGTAGGTGTTGTCCGAAATAAAGGCGATGTTCTCGACTTCGGGATAGAGCGTGCGGATCAGCTCGATGTTGCGGCGCACGTCGTATTTGTTGAGCAGGCCGCCCACGTTGTGCAGGCTGTCCACCATATTCATATAGTTGATCGACGGGGGCATCCAGACACCGGTGCTGTCGGCCGGCGGCGGCAGCACGATGCCGTTCGAACTGACGAAACAGCTGAAGCACATCACCTCCTTGGGAATGCGTCCCAGCGAGACGAACGACGCCCACGCCTCCTGCCCCAGCAGCACGATGGCCCGCAGGCCCCCTTTGGATTCGTAACGGGTTATCAGGTTGTCGGTCTGCGAAATCCAGAGGGGCGCGTCGTTGATGCTCTTGCATTCGAGCGTCTCGACGTAAATATCGCACGGCACGCCCGACGCCACGACCTGACGTTCGAATTCCGTGATGAAACTCGACATGCGGCGCGTGTCGGGATTGTAGGACGAAATGATCAGAATGCTCTCCCGTCCGCGGGCCTCCTCGGCCCGAAGCAGCGAGGGCAGCAGAATGCAGCAACTCAGGAGCAGCAGCGTCCAGTGTTTTATCGCTCGATTACCGGTCATAGTTTTTTCTTTTACCGCGAAAGCAGCGAAGCGATACGGCTGCGAAGCTCGTCCGCACGCAGCGGCTTGGCCAAGCATTCGTTGAATCCGGCCTGAAACATACGCTGACGATCGGTTTCGAAAGCATAGGCCGTAAGTGCGATAACGGGAATGTCGGGAGCACGCTCGCGGATAAGCCGCAGCGCGTCATAACCGTCCATGACGGGCATGTTGATATCCATCAATACCAGATCGGGGTGTACTTCGGCGAACATATCGACGGCCTGCCGGCCGTCCCATGCATGCACCAGTTCGTAATCACGACGCAGCAGCACTTCTACCAGTTTGAAATTACTCGGATTATCCTCGGCAACGAGTAACCGGGGACGGCCGTCGTCGGAATTTACGCATTCGTTACACTCCATCGCTTCATCGGTTTAACAAAACCGTCCGGCCGTGGGAAGCCCGGACAATTGCACAAAACTACCATTTTTTTTGATTAACACCATAGTATTTCCGGAAAAAATTAATATCATCGCAGTCCCGGAGCAGGAGAAGCCGGGCGTTTTTGCGTTATAAATTACCTCAAAAGTTTAGAATGACAAATATTTTTCCGATATTTGCAACGGGAAAAAAGTGACTCATAGCGAATATTTACTACATTTACTGTCGAAACTCAGGCCAGACCCTCCGCAGGCGGCCCGCATGCCCCCTGCGGCACGCACCGGAAGCGGAGAGACATAGCTGCGACACACCCACGGCAACGAACGAACCGACATGAACAAGAAACAAATACTGATCGTAGACGACAAGGAGCAGATCGCCAAAATTCTTTACGCATACCTCCAAGCGGATTACGACTGCCATTACGTGCAGAATCCACTGCACGCCATCAAACGGCTGCTCGCCGGCCACATGCCGGACCTGATCATCTCGGACATCCGCATGCCCGAAATGCGCGGCGACGAATTTCTGGAATACCTCAAACACAACGAATTGTTCAAGCAGATCCCGGTCGTGATGCTTTCGAGCGAGGACAGCACCTCGGAACGCATCCGCCTGCTGGAAGAGGGCGCGGAGGACTACATCGTCAAACCGTTCAACCCGCAGGAGCTCAAAATACGCATTAAAAAGATTCTCGATTGAAATACCCCGTCATCTACATCAAAGGCAAAGGCAGCCACACGGCCCGCTTCTCGGAAATGGTCGAAGGCAGGATGTACGTCGTGGGGGACATCGGCTCGGCGATGCGCACGCTGACGTCGCTCAGGACAGATCATGCGTTCATCCTCTACGAACAGCGCGACCCGGCCGCCGACCTCTCCGATATCCGGCTCCTCAATTCGTGGCCGGGCGGGGGCATCGTGCTCATCACCTCGCGGGAACTGACCGAAAGGGAACGCCGCGAATACCTGCGCGCAGGGGTGAACAGCGCCATTGCGGGAGACATGCCGCGGAAGGATTTCCTGCGCATGCTGCAATTCATGGGCGACTACGCCTTCACGCACAAGCCCGTCGCGCAGAACAGCCCCGAAGTGCAGATTTTCCGCATGCCGCTCTGGAAACGGACCTTCGACATCGCGGCATCGCTCTCGGCGATCCTCCTGCTCTCGCCGCTGCTGATCGTCGTGGCGGCAGCCATCAAACTCGATAGCCCCGGACCGGTGGTCTACAAATCGAAGCGCGTCGGCAGCAACTACCGGATTTTCGACTTCCTGAAATTCCGCTCGATGCGCACCGACGCCGACCGGCGGCTCAAAGAGCTGGGCGAACTGAACCAGTACGCCGCCCAGCCGCAGGAGGCCGATTCGGGGAAAATGGTCCTCGGCGAAGAAGAGATGCGCAGACTGCTGGAAGACACCCAAAACGGGATGCTGTATGCGGACGACTTCGTGATCGCCGAAGAGACCCACCACCACAAGGTCGAGACCGAGCAAGAAAACGCCTTCGTGAAGATCGAGAACGATCCCCGCATCACCCGTCTGGGCCGCTTCCTGCGCAAATACAGCATCGACGAGCTGCCGCAGCTCTTCAACATCCTGCGGGGCGACATGTCGGTGGTGGGCAACCGCCCGCTGCCGCTCTACGAAGCCGAACGCCTCACGAGCGACGAATATATCGAACGTTTCATGTGCCCCTCAGGCCTCACGGGCCTGTGGCAGGTCGAGAAACGCGGACAGGCGGGCAAACTCTCGCCCGAACAGCGCAAGCAGCTCGACATCGAGTACGCCCGCAAAATGTCGCCGTGGTTCGACCTGAAGATAATTCTGCGCACATTCACGGCGTTCATACAGAAAGAAAACGTATAAAAACAGCAACTATGAAAAGAGCGGTCTTCACACTATGGCTGCTGCTGACGGCCGTCGCCGCGACGGCACAAGGCAACTCCCCCGACTTCGAATTCGGATACAGCGACCTGCAGCGGCTTTCGCCCGACGACTACATCAGCCTGCAGCTGCCGCCGCTGCACCAGCTGCTCGAAAACGCGCGCAACACGCCGCAGGTGGAGTATTACAACAAAGCCGTCGAGATACAGGAGCGCGAACTGAAGAACGTGCGCCGCAACTGGCAGCACTACTTCAAGCTCAACGCCAACTACAATTACGGTTCGTCGGACATCTACAACCAGAACTATCAGGACAACAGCAACCAGATCTGGACCACGACCACCACGGGCCGCGAGCAGAGCTGGTGGAACGTCGGGGCGTCGTTCTCGCTGCCGATCGACGAGATATTCAACCGCCGCAACAAGATCAAACAGCAGAAAAGGCGCATCGAACAGGTCGAGCTGGACACGGAGCGCTGGCTCGAAGAGCAGCGCATCAAGGTCATCCAGCAATACACGCTGGCCGTCCAGCAGCTTTCGGTCCTGCGGAGCGCCGTCGAAGCCATGGTCACGGCGCAGGCGCAGTACCGCCTGAGCGAAGCCGACTTCATCAACGGCAAACTCGACGCCCAGACGCTGAGCCGCCAGAAAAACATCGAAAACGTGGCCATCCGCGAGTATGAGGAGGTCCGCCGGAGCCTGAACAACGCCCTGCTGACGCTCGAAGTGCTCACCCGGACCCCGATCATCAGCCAACCGGCCCCCGCAACCGACGCCCAAGCCCCTAAAACCGAATAGTCCATGAATTACATCGCTTATACCGCCCGGTTTCTCTACCGCATCAAGTGGTGGCTGATCCTCGCTCCGATAATCGTGGCGCTGGCCGTCTTCTTCAAAATGGGCGCCCAGCCCCGCAACTACAAGTCCATGACGACCGTCTACACGGGCATCGTTTCGGGCTACGACATCACCACCACCGAAGGCACGCGTCAGGACTGGAACATCATCAACAACGCGATGGACAACCTGATCAACATCATCCTGTCGCAGACCACGCTCAAGAACGTCTCGATGCGCCTTTACGCGCAGGGACTCACGCACCTCGATCCGGACAACGACAACCAGTACCTGACGGCCCGCACCTCCCGGTACCTGCTGAACCGGACCCCCAAGGAGGTCATGGACCTCGTGGACCGCACCTCCGAGGAGAAGACGCTTGAAAACCTGCGCAGATTCGAAGAGGCCGACCACGACAACCACGTATACGGCATGTTCCACTGGAACCCGCCCTACTACAGCTATCAGGCGCTGAGCCAGATCAAGGTCAAGCGCATCACCAGCAGCGACATGCTCGAAATCAGCTACGAGAACGACGACCCGTACATCGTCTACAACACGCTGGTGATCCTCAACGACGAATTCGTCAGGCAGTACCGCGACCTGCGCTTCGGCGAGACGAACAACGTGATCGCCTACTTCGAGTCCGAGCTGGCCCGCGTAGGCAAGAACCTGCGCGAGCTGGAGGATTCGCTGCGCGACTACAACGTCGAGCACAAGGTGATCAACTACGACGAGCAGACCAAGCATATCGCCGCCCTTTCGCGCGACTACGAACTGCGTTACGAGGAGATCCTGCTCAACTTCGAGAGCGCCGAGAAACTGCGCAAGTCGATCGAAGAGCAGCTCGAAGGGTTGCAGACCTTCCACAACCGAGCATAGCGGCCAGCCGCAGCAATACGGGGGACCTGCGCAGGAAACTGGCCGAGGAGACCCGCAACCTGCAGGAGATTACGACCAACATCGCCAGCCAGCAGTACACCAAAGAGGGGCTTTCGACCAACTCGATCGTAGCGGAATGGCTCGCCGCCGTACTGCTCGCCGAGAAATCGCGGGCCGAGCTGGCGGTCATGAAGCTGCGCAAGACCGAACTCGACGACAAGTACACCCACTTCTCGCCCGTAGGTTCGACGCTCAAGCGCAAAGGCCGCGAGATCAACTTCTCGGAGCAGTCGTACCTCTCGATCCTCACAGCCCTCAACACAGCCCGCCTGCGGCAGAAGAACCTGCAGATGACCTCGGCGACGCTCAAGATCATCAATCCGCCGGTACTCCCGATCAACGCCGAGCCGAACAAGCGCAAACTGGTCGTGGCCGCGGCGTTCCTCGCCACGTTCCTCTTCGTGCTGGGATTCTTCATCCTGCTGGAGCTGCTCGACCGCACGCTGCGCGACAAGGTCCGCGCCGAGCGCATCACCGGAGGCAGAGTCATCGGAGCCTTCCCCGGAAAGGGGCGTTTCGGACAGCGGCGCTACGCCAAGCAGTACCGCGAAATCGCGGCGCGCTATATCGGCAACGCGGCGATCAACTACTTCGAGCCGTCGCGACGGCCCAACATACTCAACATACTGAGCACCGAGGCCGGCGACGGCAAGAGCACGATTTCGGAACAGGTGGCCGCCTATCTGCGCGAAGCCGACATGAAAGTCCGCGTGATCTCGTGGAACAAGAACTTCGACATCGAGCAGAAATCCTACCTGCTCGCCGGAAAACTCGAAGATTTCGTGCAGGACAGACCGGGCGACCTTCCGCTCTGCGAAGCCGACGTCGTGCTGGTGGAATACCCGCCCTTCTCCGACAAGTCGGTACCCAAGGAGCTGCTGCGGAACGCCGCGCTGAACATCGTCATCGCCCCGGCCAACCGCACGTGGAAGGATACGGACCAGCTGCTTTTCGAGAAAACCGAGAAACTCGCGGGCCGCACGCCCGTGACCCTCTGTCTCAACTGCGCGCGCCGCGACGTGGTGCAGTCCTTCACGGGGCTGATGCCGCCCTACACCCGCATGCGCAGACTGGGCTACCAGATCAGCCAGTTCGGATTCACGGCCGTCAAATAAACGCAACCCGCCATCCGCTTCAAAAAAAAGCCCGCAATGGAACGCTACGGCAGCATAACCACACCCGTCAGCATCCCCCGGTTCATCGTCGGGGGCATGCTCGTCGGCGGCGTGGCCGTGGTCGCCATGGCTTTCCTGAACTACGGACTGCTCGCCGGAACCGTCGTCGCCGCCATTCCCGCCGCACTCTGCATCCTGTGGGTCACGCTGCGCAATCCGGCGCTGGCGATGCTCGGACTGTTCGTGATCAATTACTTCATCATGGGGCTGACCCGTTACGCCCACGACCTGCCGTTCGGCATGATCCTCGACGCGCTGATATTCTACAACATCCTGATAATAAGCCTGCAGGCCATGATGCACCGCATCGAATGGAAGCGCGCCAGCTCCGGGCTGACCGTCGTCGCGGCGATCTGGGTGGCGTACTGCGTGCTCGAAGTGGTGAACCCCGAATCGGTTTCGGTTTCGGGATGGTTCTCGTCCGTGAGGTCCGTGGCGTTCTATTTCTTCTTCATCGTGGTGCTCACCCAGCTCACGATGAACGAATACAAGTACCTGAAATACATGCTCGTCATCTGGTCCGCCCTGACGCTGATCGCCGTGGGCAAAGCCTGCATCCAGAAGTTCTTCGGCTTCAACGCCGCCGAAAACTACTGGCTGTTCGTTCTCGGCGGACGCTCGACGCACATCATCCACAGCGGGGTCCGGTATTTCTCGTTCTTCAGCGACGCCGCCAACTTCGGCGGCTCGATGGGACTTTCGATGGTCGTCTTTTCGATCTCGGCGCTCTACTACCGCAATCCGTGGATGAAGATATACCTGCTGCTGGTCGCCGCCGCGGCCTGCTACGGCATGCTGATTTCGGGCACGCGCAGCGCGCTGGCCGTGCCGTTCGTCGGCTACACGGCCTTCATCATGATGTCGCGCAACATCAAAGTCATCGTGCTGGGCGTCCTGCTCGTCATCGCGGCGTTCGTCTTCCTGAAATTCACCTCGATCGGGCAGGGCAACGCCTTGGTCCGGCGTGCGCGCAGCGCCTTCAACTCGGAAGATCCGTCGTTCAAGGTCCGTCTTGAAAATCAGGCCAAACTGCGCGAAATAATGGCGGACAAACCCTTCGGCGCAGGCTTGGGGCACGGCGGCGGCAAAGCCAAGACTTTCGCCCCGACCGCGCCGCTGTCACAGATTCCGACCGACTCGTGGTTCGTGATGATCTGGGTCGAAACGGGTGTCGTGGGCATCCTGCTGCACATCGGCATCCTGCTCTACATACTGGCACGGGGAGCCTATCTGGTGGTCTTCAAGCTGCGGAACACGCAGCTCAGGGGATTCACGGCGGCGCTCACGGCCGGAATCTCCGGCATCGTCGTCATGGCCTACGCCAACGAGATTCTGGGCCAGATACCCACGGGCGCCATCCTCTACATGAGCATGGGCTTCATCTTCCTCGCGCCGCGCTTCGACCGCGAGCTATCGCGCAAGGAGATTCTCGACAAGGCGATCGCGGCACAACGGCCCCCTCAGCGGGTAAATTACGAATGATGGAGAGGCGGATATCGGTCATATCGGTCAATTACAACGGCTACGGCCTCACCTGCGCGATGATCGACTCGCTGCGGCGGCATGTCACGACTCCGCTGGAGATCGTGATCGTGGACAACGGCTCCGCGCGCGACGAAGCGGCCCCGCTGCGGGAACGCTACCCCGACGTCAAGGTGCTGCGCAGCGAACGCAACTTAGGGTTCGCCGGCGGCAACAACCTCGGATTCGCGGCGGCGACGGGCGATTATCTGCTGCTGCTGAACAACGACACCGAAGTCACCGACGCCCTGCACTACCTCTGCGAAACCCTCGACGGCGACCGCTCGATCGGCGCGGTCTGTCCGAAAATCCGGTTTTTCGCTCCTCCGCAGCATATTCAGTTCGCGGGCTACACGCCCCTGACGCGCATCACGCTGCGCAACGCCCTGATCGGCTTCGGAGAACCTGACGACGGGCGATACGACACTCCGCACGACACGCCCTATGCGCACGGCGCGGCGATGATGGTCCGGCGCGAAACACTCGAAAAAGCCGGACCGATGCCGGAGGTCTACTTCCTCTATTACGAGGAGCTGGACTGGTCGGTACGCATCCGCGAACAGGGCCGGCGCATCGCATACGATCCCCGCTGCACGGTATTCCACAAGGAGAGCGCGACCACGGGCCAACAAAGCCCCCTGCGGAGCTACTGCCTGACCCGCAACCGGCTGCTCTTCGCGTGGCGCAACCTCCGGGGCGGCGCGCGGCTGCTTTCGGTCGCCTACCAGCTCTGCATAGCTGCGCCCAAAAACGCCGTCTCGGCGCTCGCGCACCGGCGCGGCGACCTCGCGAAAGCCGTATGCCGGGGCGTACGCGACTTCTTCACCCTGAAAAACAAGCAGGCATGACGACTCTTCTGAACATAGCCGACTGGATCTTCATCTTCGTACTGGGACTTCCGGTGCTCTATCTTTTCGTCTTCGCGCTCTTCTCGACGCGCAAAAACATGGACGACTATCCGCAGGCCAAACGCCGGCGGAAGTTCGTGACGCTGATTCCCGCCTACAAAAGCGACGCGGTGATCGTCCGCACGGCGCAGGCGGCCCTGCGGCAGGAGTATCCCGCGCAGCTGCACGAGGTGGTCGTCATCGCCGACCGGCTGAAACCCGAAACGCTCGCCGAACTGCGCAC
>OMEQ01000503.1_pt1 | contig 25145 bp, 21 predicted proteins | sample 1645451 | NCBI WGS metagenome assembly OMEQ01 (sample SAMEA103958142, study PRJEB25191) | human gut metagenome | biome: human-associated habitat [ENVO:00009003]; feature: intestine environment [ENVO:2100002]; material: feces | place: Germany | collected 2013/2015
ATGCTGAATGCGCATGGTTGCCTTGGTAATGCGAGCCCATCTGCGGTATTTATCGCCAAACTGAGTGCTCATGTACGGCGTGCGGCCGCCGCATCCCGTGCAGTCCGTTCCGCGGCAGGACGGCGGGAGCGCCGCTCCGGCGGACAGCGCGGCCGTGCGCAGCGGAGCGCCCGTATCGGCTGTTCCGGCGGAATCCGCCGAATCTGTTGAATCCGCGGCGGGAGGACGGTGACGATGCCCGGACGCCGTATCGGGCCGCGCAAACGGCTGGCCCTCGAACTCTTCTCCGGTCTCTATGCGGACAAGGTGCGCGAACACCGTCTCGATACGCTCTTCTGGGAGTGTACGCTGCGGTGCAACCTCGCATGCAGGCATTGCGGGAGCGACTGCCGCACGGATCCCGGCGTGAAGGACATGCCGGCGGAGGATTTCCTGCGGGTGCTGGACGAGGAGGTGACGCCGCACGTCGATCCCGCCGGGGTGCTCGTCATCCTCTCGGGCGGCGAGGTGCTCGTGCGCGACGATCTGGAACGGATCGGTTCGGAGATCGCCCGCCGCGGCTACCCGTGGGGGATGGTGACCAACGGCCTGGCGCTGACGCCGGAACGGCTGCACGGTCTGATTCGTGCCGGGTTGCGGACGATTTCGGTGAGCCTCGACGGATTCGAGCGGGAACACAACCGCATCCGGCGCAATCCGGCGAGTTTCGCCCGGGCGATGGACGCCGTGCGGCATATCGTGCGCGAGCCGGAGTTGGCTTTCGATGTCGTGACCTGCGTCACGGAACCGCTCGTCCCGCAGCTCGAAGCCTTCCGCGACCGGCTCGTCGCCGAGGGGGTGCGCCATTGGCGGCTCTTCTCGATCTTCCCTGCGGGACGCGCCAAAGGCGACGGAACGCTCCGCCTGACCGATGCCGGTTTCCGCACGCTGCTCGACTTCATCCGCCGTACGCGCCGCGAAGGGCGCATCGACGCCAGCTATGCCTGCGAGGGCTTTCTGGGAGGGTACGAGGCGGAGGTGCGCGACCATTTCTACCAATGCGCCGCCGGGGTCTCCGTGGCTTCGGTGCGGGTGGACGGCTCGATTTCGGGCTGCACGTCGATCCGTGCGAATTTCCATCAGGGCAATATCTACCGCGACCGCTTCTGGGAGGTGTGGCAGTCGCGTTTCGAACGCTTCCGCGACCGGGAGTGGATGCGCCGCGGCGTGTGTGCCGGCTGCGGGGTTTTCCGCTTCTGCCGGGGCGGCGGAATGCATTTGCGTGACGACGACGGCGAATTGCTCTGCTGCCATTACAACCGGTTGTGAATGCCCGCTGTGGCGTCGTCCGATCCACCTCCGGCCTTTCCGATCCGGGCGCGCCGCGCCGCGGCGGTTTTGCCGGACCGCTTGCCGGCGGAGAGAGACGAAAAGCTATTTTTTTGCGAATTTATTTTGTCTTTTCGGATTTTAGGCTTATCTTTGTGCGCTCTTAAAACGATAAGGGCGTTTGTTCGGGGTGTAGCGCAGTCCGGTTAGCGCGCCAGCTTCGGGAGTTGGAGGTCGCTGGTTCGAATCCAGTCTCCCCGACAAAAATCAAAACCTTTGCTTAAGGCAAAGGTTTTTTTATGATGGGCATACGGCGGCTATTCATCGCCGAAAGTAAGGACACAAGAAAAAAGGATTCCGCCTGGCCAAGCGGAATCTTTGATTTTTATACACCCAATATAAGGTCTCGTCCGAAAGCGAAACAGAGCGACGCAATCCGGGGCTTCGAAAAATCAGAGTAATCTTTCCTTTACGGGAAAGTTTTTTTATCGTCGTAAACTGCCGTTGTAGTCGGCGAAAGGCCACACGGACACAAAGAGTTTCATCAGGGAGTTCTCAATTTCAGGTCTGCCCCTCTTCTTCCGAAAACCGCCATATCATCCAGCTTTTCGGCAAAACCGGGACCGCAGCTTACAGACAAGTTTTTTTACAGCCGCCCATCGAGCGCAGCGGCCGCCCGACTGCGCATCGACCGTCTATCGGAACCGGCGGGGCATCTTCCCGAAATCCGGTAATGCTCGGGGCACAAAATTTGCAGATTACCAGAACACATCCTACTATTTACCGATATGAAACTGATAAAAGCCATCGAAGAGCGATGGAGCCCCCGCTCATACGATTCCCGTCCCGTCAATGAAGAACAACTGGCATTGCTGTTCGAAGCGGCACGCTGGGCTCCTTCCTGCAACAATGCCCAGGAGTGGGCATATTACTATACGACTCGCGAATATCCGGAAGCTCATGCCCGGCTCGCGGAGTGCCTCACCGGAGGCAATCGAGCCTGGGCGCCCGATGCTCCGGTGTTGCTGGTTTCCTGCGGATACAAGAATTTCCCGAGGACGGATGTCTATAACCGGCACTGGATGCACGATGTGGGCGCCGCGAACATCTCGATCGCCCTGCAAGCCGCCTCGATGGGAATGCAACTGCATCAGATGGCCGGCTTCGACGTGGAAGCCTGCGCCCGGCTGCTGGGCCTCGACACGGAAAAGATCGAACCTGTAACGATGATGACGCTCGGCTACCCCGGCCCGGCCGACCGGCTGGCGGAGCCGTTCCGCACCCGGGAAACGCTGCCCCGGGAACGCAAGGAAGTGAAGAGCTTCGTACATAAGCTCGAATAAGACCGGAACATCCGAACCGGAAAAAACCGTCCGCCTCACCGGACATAACGCAAAGAGAGGCTGTTTAACAAGTCCGATTTTAATGCTCCGTCGGAATGATCCTGACAGGGACGATTTTCAATTTCAGGGACCTGTTAGACAGTCTCTCTCCTATTGTGTTTCCGACTATTGCAATCGCTTGTAGTGACAGTACATCAGATGCTCCTGGTCGTCGTGCAGGTGCATACCGCCGCCCAGACAGAAACGCCACATCTTGCAATCGGCGCACTCCCCTTTGCGGGCCCATTCGCGGTCGCGGAACTTGTCGAAGCGATTCTGCCACACGTCCCAGAAACTGTCCCGGTAAATATTCCCCTGATGGAAATTGGCCCGGATGGAGGTACAGCCCGAAATCGCCCCGTCCACCCGGATCGAGGCAGCCGAAACCCCGGCGGCGCACTGGTAGAAATCGTCCCGCACCTCGCCTTCGTAACCGCCCAGAAAGCCTTCGCAGGCGTAACTCAAGTCGATGCGTCCCTCCTTACGGGTACGCTTTATGAACTCCAGCACCTCGCGGAACTGTGCGTCGGTAACCGTGAGCGTCGGATCGTCCTTGGCCCGGCCGACGGGGAAGATCGAGAAAATACGCCAGTACTTGACCCCCTCGGCGATCAGCAGCTCCTTGAACTCTCCGAGCCGGGCGACCATCGGCGAGGTGACGCACGTAATCACGTCGTAGGTCAAGCGGGGTTCCCTCACGATCAACCGGATCGCGTCGAGCGCCTTCCCGAAACTGCGGGGATTGCGTCGGATGTAGTTATGAGCGTCCTCAAAGCCGTCGAAACTGATCGAAATGGATCTCAGCCCCGCATCCATCAGACTTCGCAAGCAGTCGGCGTCGAGCGCCAGACCGTTGGTCACCATCCCCCAGGCATAGCCCCGGCGGGTAACCTCCCGGCCGGCTTCCTCCAGATCGCTGCGCACGAGCACCTCTCCGCCGGAAAAGATCAACAAGACATCTTCCGGGCGGTTGTGGGGCGTAACCTCCTCATCGAGCACCTTCAGGAAATCCGCCAACGGCATGTCCGGCACGCCGGGATCGACCCGACAGTCGCTGCCGCAGTGACGGCACGCCAAATTACAACGCAGCGTACACTCCCAAAAGAGCGTACGCAGCTTGTGTTCGGCGATCTTCTCCGCATAAAGATCGGAAAAAAGGCGCAGCCCGATACGCTTGCGCAACCCGAGCTTTCGTCCCGTCATCGGCGATTATTCGTTTTTGGAAGCCGGAGCCTCTTTCTCACGGGCCCGTTGTGCCTTTTTAACCTCCTTGCGGGCTGTCTTCTCACGGATGGCCTGCTGACGTTCGACCTCCTCGACAGGTACCGGAGGACGCACGCCGTACATCAGGCGGATCTGTCTTTCGACCCGGGCCGAATCCGGAGCCTGGTCCTGCGGCTTTCCCTGAGGAGCGTTCTTCACTGTCGAACAAGCCGTTGCAAAACCCAGCATCGTCAATAGTGCCCATTTTACTTTCTTGCCCATAGCTTTCAAACTTTTTACAGATAATACGGATGAACAAATATAACTATTTTTTCGAGGAACAAAAAACGTGCAAAAATAATTGCGAAAAAATTTTGAGAATCAACACTTTTTACCTTTCTTTGCTGATACATTTTTAATCAATATTCATTTATGACAGGTCAAGTTAAATGGTTCGATAGCAAGAAAGGCTACGGATTCATTACCCGCGAAGACGGCAAAGAGGTCTTCGTACATTTTTCAGGCATCGTATCCGATTCTTTCAAAACGCTGAACGAAGGACAGAAAGTCGCTTTCGAACTTGGAAACGGAGCTAAAGGCGAACAAGCTATAAACGTCACCGTAATCGAGTAATCCATTTCATTACTCCCGAGAACGTATGGAGGCTCCCTCGGGAAGCCTCCATATTTTTTCCGGCACGGACGAAATAATTGTATTTTCGGCACGTTAATTTCGTGCTGTCAAAGAGCTATAAAATCAGATACGATATGACCAAACGAAACGAAGCGATCGCCATTCTCACGGGCGGCGGCCCGGCACCGGGCATGAATACGGTAGTGGGCAGCGTGGCAAAAACCTTCCTGCAGAAGGGATACAGCGTCATCGGACTCCACAAAGGTTTCACAGGGCTCTTCCGCGAAGCGCCCGCCACGGAGAACATCACCTTCCTCAAAGCGGACGAAATTTTCAACCTCGCGGGTTCGTTCCTGCGCATGAGCCGCTTCAAACCTTCGGACGAAGATTTCGAGAAGCGTTTCAACTGGCAGTTCTTCACCGAGAACAACATCAAGCTGCTGGTGACCATCGGCGGCGACGACACGGCATCGACGGCCAACCGCGTGGCCAAATTTCTGGAAGAAAAGCGTCATCCGATCGCCAACATACATGTCCCGAAAACCATCGACAACGACCTTCCGCTGCCCGACTGCGCGCCGACCTTCGGCTACGAATCGGCTAAAGACAAGGGTGCGGTGATCGCCCGGGCCGTCTATGTCGATGCCCGCACCAGCGGCAACTGGTTCGTCATGTCGGCGATGGGCCGCAGTGCCGGACACTTGGCCTTCGGTATCGGCGAGGCGTGCCACTACCCGATGATCGTCATTCCCGAAATGTTCAACAAAACGCCGATCACCATCGACAAGATCATCCGTCTGATGGTTTCGTCCATCGTCAAGCGCCGGATCGTCAGCATGGACTACGGCGCGGCGGTCATATCCGAAGGCGTGTTCCACGAATTGAGCGAGGCGGAACTCTCCTCGTGCGGTATTCACTTCACCTACGACGCGCACGGTCATCCCGAACTGGGCAAAGTGTCGAAAGCCTGTTTCTTCAGCATGCTGCTCGACCAACGGCTCGCGGAGCTGAAACTCAACGTACAGACCCGCCCCGTGGAGTTGGGTTACGAAATCCGGGGGCAGACGCCGGTGGCATACGACCTGACGTACTGCTCGGAGCTGGGTATCGGCGTTTACAAGCTCTTCAGCGAAGGCAAGACGGGCTGCATGGTCTATGTGGACGGCTGCGGCAACGTCGAACCCCTCTACCTGAAAGACCTGCAAGACCCCGCGACGGGCAAGATCCTGCCCCGCATGGTGGACATCTCGTCCGACCGCTTCAAAGCCGTAGTAGATAATATCCTGATGGCTATTACCCCGCCCGACTACGAAGCGGCACGCCAATACCTGTCCAACCCCGAGGAGTACGACTTCTGCAAGATCCTCGGCTGGGACGAAACGGATCTTTAGCTCCCTTTTGTAACGGCGGAAAAACGGAAATCATACACTTCAGCGCCCGGAATATCAATATTCCGGGCGCCAGTCTTTCAGGTCCTGCGGACCGCCGCAAGACATCTTCTCTCCTATTACTCCTCGTCGTCTTTTTCGGCCCAGCGTTCTTCGGTCTGTCGCACCGCTTCGTCATAATCCGCATTCGTGACACGGTACGTCCAGCGGACGCTATGATCGGAGAACTTCTCAAATTTCCATTGTGAAGGATCTTTGGGAGTCTTTTTCGGACTGTTCGGCTCCAAAGCTGTAAAAACATACATCGCACACGTATCCTGAAATTCATTCGGAACTCTCCAATCAGGCAAATCATCAGGAGCAGGAAGATCGAAATAAAACTCAATCCACCCTACAGCCATTAAATTGTCAATTAAAATGTCATAATCATGCAATCCCGGATAGTATTCCATCGTTATCAGATCCGTAGCCTGCTGTCCGGGACGACAATAATAAAGACCCATTATTGTCGAAAATTTTGTATTGATGCCCCAATACAACGTGTGATCGCTGTCATTCTGAAACCGGAAAAAGTTATAATACAAATTCGGGTTAAGTTCGCCGATATAATCTTCTGCCGTCTTGTTTACATCCTGAAACACCTTCTCCGGCAAAGGGTCGTCGGATTTAGAGCAGGCCGTCAATCCGATCACAAATAACAAAGTCAATAAAAGGCATGTCGTTTTCATGGAGAATAATATATATCATTTTTTTCACTGCGAAAGAGACTCCGGCCACTTCACCGATAAACGACCTAAGCAAGAAAAACGGAAAAAATAGAATCATTTCCCGGGAAACAAACATCTCCTGAAACAAATTTAACGAAAAGCGCTGAAACAGCCAACTGTCCTGCCGATCATCGAGGAACATCCGATCACTTCAGATCGAAATCGTCGGCATCGCGCCAGGCGGGAAATTTCTCGCGGAAACGACGCAGCTCGTCCATATCGAGCCGTGCGGTCAAAAGCCTCTGCCCCTCCCCTGCTTCGGCAAGGGTTTCTCCCTTACAGCCGATCACGGCCGAATCGCCCGAATAATGCAGCCGGGGGTCGTCCCCCGTACGGTTCACCCCCAATACGTAGGCCTGGTTCTCGATCGCCCGGGCCCGGAGCAGCGTCCGCCACACGTCACGGCGGCCCGCAGGCCACGAAGCGACGTAAATAATAGCGTCGTAATCGTTCCGGCAGCGGCTCCATACGGGAAAGCGCAGGTCGTAGCAAACCTGAAGCAGGAAACGAATGCCGCCGTATTCGACGACGACCCGCTCCCGTCCCGGACAAAAATTAGCTCCTTCGCCGCCGATGGAGAAGAGATGCCGCTTGTCGCTCTGCACCCGCTCGCCCGAAGGTTTTATGAAAAGCAGACGGTTGTAATAGCGCCCCTCCTCTTCGACGATCAGACTGCCAGCGACGGCCTTGCCCGTCGTCCGGCCCCAGCGGGTCATCTCCTGCACGATTTCACCCGACATCGGTTGCGCGACCCGACCGGGATCGGTCTCGAATCCCGTAGCGAACATCTCGGGCAAAATCACCAGATCGGCATCCGCTTCGGCAACCATTCTCCCGGCCGTCCGCAAATTGGCCGCCGTATCTTCCCACACCATGTCGAATTGACACAAAGCCACTTTCAGTTCCATATCGCCATTCGTTTTTTTACTAAAATAAAATTTCCCGCTACTCGCTTCTTTTCGTTCGATTATCCTAAATATTTGTCAAGAAGAAGAGCAACAGCTATTGCAAATGTAACACAAGCTGCTGTTAAATTTCTAAATGTTCCACCGTATGTATTAGGATGATCGTTCCACTCTCCGTGTTCTTTGTAATATTTATAATCCACATTATAGAATGTTATAAGATTAACTATACAAATAATAAACAAGAGTAATATCATAGTTTGTTTAATTATTGAATAATCTGTAATATATTCAAGGAGGGGAGCAGGCTTGAAATATTAATTGTTGTGAAGCAGTCATTATGATTAACGAAATAACCACAACCCCAATATATACTTGAAAACATCACACCATATACAGCTCCCCATTTATATTTCAAATATACAAAAAGTCCGGTACAAATGAAAATTCAATTCCGAACCACATCGCATCTCACGACAAGACGAAATATTCCGGAACCGCCCCCTCCGCCCCCAGGAACTTCGCTCAAAAATTGCTTTCGGCAAAAATAAAACGTACTTTTGTCAAGATAAAATACCCATTATGCTCAAAGCAGGACGCACACAAACCCTCACCGTAAACCGCATCTCGGACTACGGACTCTATCTGATCGACGACGAACAGAACGAAGTATTGCTGCCCAACCGTTATGTTTCTCTGGCCAACAAGGTCGGCGATACGCTCGAAGTATTCGTCTATCACGATTCGGAAGACCGATTGGTCGCCACGACCGAAACGCCGAAGCTGCGCGAAGGAGAAGCGGGATTCCTGCGCGTAGTGGACAAGAACCTGCACGGCGCATTCCTCGACTGGGGACTCGCGGGCAAAGACCTGTTCCTGCCCAACCGCAACCAGCAGGGAGGCGTGTTGGCCGGACGGAACTGCCTGGTTTACATGTATGTAGATTCGGTAACGGGGCGCTGCGTGGCGACCATGAAATTCAAAAGCTACGTCAATAACGACGTTATCACGGTAAAGCCCCGCGAAGAGGTTTCGCTGCTCGTGGCTTCGGAATCCCCGATCGGCTATCGGGTGATCGTGAACAACCGTCACTGGGGCATGATCTACCGCAACCAGCTTTTCCGCCGCATCGACGTAGGCGACCGTCTGAAGGGATACGTGACACGCATCACGGAAGACAACCGCATCGACGTCAGCCTGCAACAGCAGGGAGTCGCCGAAGTGCGCCATTCGGCGGAAACGCTGCTTTCGATGATCCACGAAAACGGCGGTTCGCTTCCCCTGAACGACGACAGCGACCCGGCGGAAATCGCTGCACGGACGCAGATGAGCAAGAAAGTGTTCAAACGCTCGCTGGGCATGCTCCTCAAGCGGGGCGCAGTGGAAATCACGCAGAACGGTGTAAAACTGACCGGGCACAATGGCTAAAATACTCACGGCGGAACGCGTATCGCGCGACATATCGGACAACTACGTATTCCAGCGTTCGCAACTGGCCTATCACGAGGCAGCACGGCGAATCAACGGCGACGTACTCGAAATAGGTACGGGCACGGGTTACGGCATCGAAATAGTCGCCCCCCACGCCTCCAGCTTTCTCACGCTCGACAAAATCGAACCTGCGGGCGAACGGCCTCCGTTCCCGCACGTGGAGATGCGGCAAGCCGTAGTTCCCCCTCTCGACCTGCCGTCGGGCAGCTTCGATTACGTCATCTCCTTTCAGGTGATCGAACACATCAAACACGACATGGAACTGGTACGGGAAGTGCACCGCGTACTACGTCCGGGCGGCAAGTTCATCCTGACCACCCCCAATATCCGCATGACGCTGACACGCAACCCCTGGCACGTCAGGGAATACAATCCCGACCAACTCCGCAACCTGCTCGGCAGCGCCTTTGCGTCAGTGGAGGCCCTCGGCGTTTTCGGCAATGAACGGATCATGGAATACTACGAAAAAAACCGCCAAGGCGTTCGGCGCATCACCCGTTTCGACGTGCTCGACCTACAACACCGGCTGCCCCGGTGGATGCTGCAACTCCCCTACGACCTGCTCAACCGCCTCAACCGCCGACGCCTACTCCGGGACAACGACTCCCTGACCCGTTCGATCACCATGGAAGACTACCGCATCGGACCGGTAGCGGACGACTGCTTCGACCTGTTCTATATCGCGGAAAAGCAACACAAATAAATGATTCCGGCCGGATCGACATCCGCCGGCAATCCGGAAAAAACCATTATAAGCAGCAGCCGGAATCCTCATCCATTTTAAGTTCATTTTACCCGATCCAATCTTAAATCGTTAATTCTCCACGTATCGAACACCAACTCCAATAATATTTTTTGCCTCGCCTCAACAGACGACTTGTTCCAACCGGTAAAATTGTATTGGAAATCATTTTTGAATCGATTCAAGGCTGTATTTACTCCGATATAAAATTTACTATCGAGTAATTTCGTCAGACAAACAGACGATTTGCCATACTCCGACTGCTTGTCATAAAACCATTGATCTGTCGATAAATCATTATAATTATTCACGGCCTGATTAATCATGCTTTCGATCAACGTGACATTACCCAATCGATACACATAGGAGTAATACTCCTCCTCGGACAAAAACTCCAGTGGAATACTTCCATTTTTCGGTGATTGAGGTAAAATATGTTCTATTTGCAAATCATTATAAAATTGATGTCCACAGACCGGGCTGTGCAATTTTTCCAACACCGTATTTTCTATCTTCCCCAATACATAGCGCAACCGATACAATGGATTATAAACCCCATGACTCAAAGTTATGAATTCGGCTTTAAATACCCCTACCTTATCCAGCAAATAAGGTAACATCGTTTTCTCTATCACGCAGGCAATTTCATCTATCGTCGTAAGATTACGTAATTTCTCCGCCCATTGGACAAACAAGGATTCATTCGTCTTGGCTTGGATCCTGAGGGTCGAGCTGAAAAAGAAAAAACTCTCTATTTGTTTGGCCAAATATTCGATTGCCGGCACATCCGCATTGCTTCCCAAAGACAATAACAGGATCAAATGCTGTCTGGATTTGTATTTATTAATAAAGCCTATATTTGTCACGTGAGGATACAAGCACCCATCCCGCTGTAATTCAGTGGCATTTACAAGTTCTGAATACCGTTTGGACATACAGCGTATCTCCTTTGCAAAGTCTACCGGATGCTTTTCATATTGCGTAGCCTGTTTCCCTTCAGAAGATATAATCCATTTATAAATATCATCTTCTCGCAAGATACCATTATAATATCGGGCACTCAGAAAATATCGCAAAAATCGTAGGGGTTTTTGATCTTCAGAACATTCCTGAAGATTTTGAATAATCTCCCTCCATATATCTTTTATCTTGGCAAAATCCGACTCTTTGGTATTACTAAACAGCAAATTTTTGACCAAATCCATAGCATTCAATCCCGCCCCTCGCTGATTGATCGTCTCGAAAATTTTCAATGCACTACTCAAATCTTGAGATTCGATTACAACGAGTTCTATCTTTGTCAAGCAATATTTCGCAAAATCTATCAACTCATCAATCCCGGCATATAATTGAAAGTGTCGAAGTATTTTCGTATAGGCATCCTGCATTCGCTCTATAGATGGGGATCGCACTCCATTGTAAGGTTGCTCCTGTATCAAGGCTGTCAAATAATCATGACTCTCTTCATACTGCAATTCTAAGCGTACACGGGTCTCTCCCGATTCAATATCAAAGTTATAAAGTAGATTTTCTATAATCTGTAAATAATTTTTCTGAGCGCTGTTCAATGTCTCCTTTTTTAATAAATCTCGGAAAACACACAAAGACAACATAATAGTTGTCAAACGCTGTTGTCCGTCCACGACATCGAAACATCTATCATTATTGACAATGATGATAGATCCTAAAAAATAATTACGCTGCTCTTTTGCATCGGGACTATATTCATTTTCAATATCGATCAAAAACTGCTCGACCTCGTCATCGGGTTTCCAAACATATTCTCGTTGATAATCAGGCACTAAAAAGAAATAATCCTTCAATTTAGATATAGACTGAACTTTAGCATCGATTTTCATATCTTATGATATAGTTTTTGTAGATTACGTTATACAATTAGATATTATCATCAAACGAATTTTTCAAAAAACGTCTGGGTGCGAGTATTCTACAAATGTACGTCCCATAATTTTCTACTTCGCTTCGTGAAAAGCAATACAAACAATACAAATTTAAATAAAAAATTGGAAAGCAATCGTCAATTTGAATCCGGTACGATCTAATTCCATACAAAAAAGCAGCCCTCTCGGACTGCTTCAGGTAAGTATAACAACCCGATTTGCGAACAATTAATATTCGTCCTCATTGAAGAGTTAGTTTACACTTGTTTATCAGCAATTTATTATAAAATCTATATCGTTTAGCCAAACAAACTACGCCATTTTAGACGGTCTGAGGCGATTGACAAACATATCGGACAAACAAATATAATCTGATGATAAACAGTGTTATTTAAAAGCCATAAATATTTTTTCTTTGCTTAAAAGCAGAGTCTCCTCCTTCTAATATATTGCAACAAAGTTTTATCGTGTCACTATTATCGATAGAGCCAGAAGATATAATTTGTGAACGCGCACTTGTGCTTTTAAGCGGGATGATAAGTTCCGCATCTCCAAGTACTGCAATGTTTGGATTATGCGTAACTATAATTACTTGACGGCGTTCCTTTATTTTTCGCAAATTACCAACAATAGTTTTAAAAATAAATTCACTATCAAGATTATCTTCTGGTTGGTCTATCAATAACGGTCTTTCACTGTCAGATAACAATAAAATACTCAATAGAACAGATTGTTGTTGTCCTAGCGATAATTGTGAAATTCGTCTTGTAACATTTTTCCTAGCTCCATTTTCATTCACAAATTTAGTTACTGTGATTTGAGGATAATCCTCATAGGTTAAACATTCAAGATCCTCGTATTTAAATCCATCACTTAGGACCGCAATAATATTTCCGATTTCTTCGTCTCGCAGAAATTGTTCTCCTTGATACTTTATAGCCTTTAATACATTGATATCTTTTTTCTTAATTGCAGAAACAAAGTCATATATTCCAATATTTTTCGCAATAACTGAAGATTTCATAACTTGTGAAGTCCTCCAACCCATCAAAGTTTTTAATGTATCCTCGAATTCCGGAGAATATATTGATTCTGCGTATTTAATGGTAACAAAAAAATCATCAACAGAAGCCTTTAAGCTATCATTTATCTTTTTAGCAAAGGCCAAGCGTTTCCGTGTAATTTCCTTTTTATTCTCTTGACGTTTCTGAATTAATTCTTGCCGTTCCTTGAGCAATTCAGCAAGTTGTTTCTGTTCATCTTGAAGCTTTGTCACTTTTTTCTCATAATCGATGATATCCTTGGAAATCTGATTGATTTTGCCTAAATCAAAAGGTATACCCTGCTGTATTAACTCTTGTTTCTTGTCATCTATCTTTCCTTGGATTTCTGATTCTTTTGCATTCCACAGCTCCAATTGCGTATTTAACTCTGCTATTTTTTCATTCAAAGCATCATTAAGCTCTTTTGATTTGGAAGAGACAAGAATAGAAAATGCATTAATTATACTTTTCACATTAGAAAAATATTCTTTACCAACAACAATACGGTCATCGCTCATCTCAGCAACCTTCTCAAACAAATCAGTATTTCCAAGTATATCTCGATATGTTTTTACAAGATTCCGTAGTTCTTGTATTAAAGTCTTACGAAAGTCTCTTTCTTGAAGTAAAGCATTATGCAGCTTGACAATTTCAGCAGCCTTTGTTTGCTCCATAGCTTTTAACTTACGGCGTTCATTTTCCAAAGCCTTTTTCGCATCAGGTAATGAAACAATATTAATACGGAGCTTATTCATTTCACTTTGATTGCTTCGTAGCAAATCGACATATTCAGAATCCTGTGTTTTCAATAGATCCAAATCAAGGAAAGCATCCAAAAAGTTTATAATAACTTGTGGATTCTCCTCACTATGCTGAATCGTACTTGCTGTATCCCCTTGTCCATAGCTTTCGATAGGGATGGCTGTTATCCCGAAGTTTGGATCCGAACGATTGACAACATTTGCATTCTTTTCTCTTTGGAAAGTTTGTGTTTGGTCTGCCTCATCTGTATAGTCTAATATAATATTTTGAGGCCAAACTTCCGAGTCGCAAACTTTTGAAAAAGATTTATTTCCAGTTGCTTCACGAATTGATTCCAACAGTGTCGATTTTCCCGCACCTCTACTACCGATTATGCATGTAAGATTAGGGCTTAATTCTATATCTAATCCCTCTAGCAGTCCACCTTCTAATTTTATATGCTTAATTATTGGACGTCGAACAGGAATTTCATCCTCTAATCGAACACGGGACTCACTACTCATTAATGCAATATGGAATGATCGGAATGTAAGTGTCGGCATTTTTAATCTAGTCAACCGATTGTTTCCTTCTGCATTATTGCCCAATCTAATTAGCTCATGTGAGTCAGAAGACATTAGTTTTGCAAAATCCCTATGTAACTTATTATCTAACGAATCTCGCCATATGCTTAATAGTTTTTTATGCTCTGCATTATCATCCTCATCCGTATATAAGCGAACTTCATTTTTATTCGTTATCTCAAGGCCTAACAAATTCTTACACATAAAGATTTGCTCCATATGTGGGCCGAATCTATTTATAACTTTTTCAAATCCAGAATCTAACGTAATATGAGCTAAAACGCCTATTCCGTCTAATCTCTCCGCAGAATTCAAGCATTCTACTATTCCTTGGTTGCAGATTGAATTATCTTGGTTAAAAGTTAACCCAATATAAAATCTTTGTAGCTTTTCAATAGTTTCAAAATATAATAAAAGATGTCCTTGTGTCGTACTAACCTCTATACCGGGTATAACAAGGATATCCTTATCTTTCGCATACTGAACGGCAATCTGGCTGTTTAAATATTGGTTATGATCAGTTATACTGATAACCTTTAATCCTTTTTCAATAGCAGTATCCACAATTGCTTGTGGGGTATTGGATATATCAGTCACATCAAATGAACCAGTACCGAGTCCATATGAATGTATATGTAAATCTGCTTTATAAAATAATGCTCCATTGCTCATCATCAACAACTTATATCGTTTAACAATATTAATTTACTTCTTATATTCAACATTTGGTTCTGCTGCCATCTGATATTTTTCTCCTATGGCCTCATAAGGCTTTATTCTCCTATCCTCCAAGAAAATATGGCAAAGCGTATATTCCAATGCCTCTAAAGTCTGCTGGCGTACTTTGGGCTTCAACTGACACTCCCAAACGGTGATACAATGCCAACCCATAGAAGCCAATTTCTGTCGGTCTTCCAAATCCCGGTTCCGATTACGTTCAATTTTATTCCGCCAGAACGCAACATTTATCTTTGGAAGAACATAATACTTACATCCCTCATGTCCGTGCCAGAAACAGCCGTTAACAAAAATCACCGTCCTGTATTTGCGTAATACGAGATCCGGATGTCCTGGAAGCCGTGGATGATTTAACCTATACCTGAACCCACGGCTGAACAAGAACTTCCGTACCAGCAATTCTGGCTTTGTATTCTTTCCTTTAATTGCTGACATGCAACGGTGTCTTTGTTCTTTCGTGAGCTTGTCCATATCATTCAGCTATCATCGTTTACTCTTATGATTTATCCAAGAAGAACTGTCTGTGGCGATAACGCTTATTGTTTTTGTTTCCAAAGCAATGCAGATTCAGTAAGCCTGTACCTCTGCTGAGGGTGGAAAGGTGAATCCGGATACTTTGCTTCTACTGCTCCAGATACAATGGCTGGATTCAAGTAATTTTCCCTAAAATTCTTCCTGCTTTTAATGCCGAGATAATTCATCATCTCCAATACAGACAAATACCCTTTAGGACAATTCTCTACCAGCAATCTAACCTGGATTGAACTTAGGTCGAACTTAGGTTGAACCTGGGTAGAAGCTAGCTTCTCCAAATTTTCTTTAGAAGGTCTGGTGAAAGTCAATACAACATATCCTGTTCTCTCTTCCCATGTCGGTTCGGGAAGGTTTTGGGCTTTACAAGCATCGATAATACGCCTTGCACCGGAGCCCCAGCTTTCCAGAAAAGTAGTCTTGAATAAGAAATCCGCCATAATAGGATTATGCGGAAATGAACCATGCTCCAGTTTGATATTCTCCGGTGTAATCTGAGGCGGGAATTTTCCTGGACTTTCAATCTCAATACGGTCATCGTATATGGCGATTCCAATGCAAATGTTATATTGTTCATAATTCCGATGGCATAAAGCATTAATCAAGGCTTCTCTAAGTGCTTCATACGGTATTTCAAGGTGTTCCTCCCGATATAGCCCAACGATCTTGCCGCTTAAAGCAAGCCATTTAAAGAAGAAGGCTATCCCGGCATCAAGCAATTCAAAAAAGTTACCTTTTACTTTCTGATTATCAACGAACTCATTTTTGTCAGTACCTCGAAATCTAGCCATTCTCAAATTAAACCGGGCATCATTGATATGGGTACCGAACAAGGCTAAAGCGCCATTGTTAGGCTTTCCGTCAGATAACAGCTGTAATTTGTCCAAGACCATCTCAATCGGTTCAGTCATTGCCGATGAATTTATCCGGCCACCCTCAACACCAAGACGGATTGTCCCGCGTATTCGCTGTTCATCAAGGTCTCCAATACTTATGCCTGATGCAACTTGCTGTTCCCACGAATAGAAAGCTGGTCTGCTCATCTTCAACCGCTCTTCAAACATTTCACGAGGCATAATCTTCGTAGTACTCTCAACCTTGTAATATGGCCGTCCATCATAAGTATATGGTCTGTTGCCGAACGTATATCCGTCAAAATGCATGCATATAAGTTTGTTTCCTTCAGATTCAGGAATTTCTACATAATCAACGAATATATTGACGGTTGGTTCCAACTTGCTCAATGCATTCGCAATTTCCCTTTGGGTATTATCGGTTACTTGCTGGCCCACAATCTTTAACGAAGTGGGAGTCACTCCGAAAATCAGCCAACCTCCATCAGTATTTAAAAACGCACATGCTGTATGCATGCCATCTGTCAACTCGCCTGTTGTTTTCTTCAACTCAAGTGTCCTATGTTCATCGCACGCAATGATACGTTTGTAATCTTCAAATTTCATATTCATAATTTTCATATATTACGCAAAGCTAAGCACCGAAATCTTTTCGAAACAAAACTATGTCTGTTCAAACTATGTCACGGCTCAGATAATAGCCTATTTATAATCTCATACTGTGCATCATATCTGGTTTGCTTCGTCCAATGTGCCTTGGAAGAATGGATAAAGGATGAATCCAATTCCGCAGAGGAGTCAAAGGAAACCTGCAGATAAAGATTGGCTGTATTGATATTCTTGTAAATGGAGTCATCAAGCGAGGATTGGGGATGAACCTCACATGGGGATGTCAAGGCGAACATATGCTGTCCATCATCTTTCCTCGTGTGGAAGAGGATGAACCCTATTGATTGGATATTTTCCAGAATCCTCATAGACTCATCTGTCATCTTCAGTCCTATGGCAATACGGTCGTCAGCAAATTTGCCGGACTTGGAATCATAATCCTCCATCATTACCATCAGAACACCGTCCTTTGACGGCTCTGTTGGAATTGGAACATAGCCTTCTGCCTTGGCGGCATTTATAGCCAAGGCAGGGTCAGAACCAAGTTTGCACTTTTTAATATAGAAAAACTTCTTCAGTTCGGTTCTTATCAAGTCACTTTCCGGATTTGCTGACTCTAAAGCCAAAGAGAACACAGTATCATCTTTGAATGGAGTATAGATTTTACCAAGCACCTCCTGAAAATGTTCTTTTATGTATTTCTTCGCATCTACGCCAGGATGTGCCTGCATGGCATAGAAGTCATAATCCTTTTGCAGCCAATCTTGTATTTCCTTGCGGAATTTGTCCCGGATGCCTTGCTTCCATTGGGTTTTCTGCGAGATACTATTACGTGCATACAATGACAATACAAAAAGGAAATTCACGTCATAGTGAAACAACAGGAGAGTGTCACGGTCAAACAGACGGTTTTTGAAATGCTCTTGCTTGTGTTTGTTCTTCTTGCGGTCTGTTTTCTCTATTCCGTCATTCGAATAATCAAATGCCGTGTCAATCTTTGCACTGATGAAGAAGTTTGGGATGATATTGTAACCTTCAGTCACATCATCGCGCAGACGCACACTTGACTCTGTTTTTCTACCCGTATTGAATATATCCAGATTCCATTGGATTACATTGCGGGCATATGTATATTGTTTGTAAATGGATTCCGAAGTCAGCTCATGGCCTATCTTATAATACTTGCTGTCACCGATATAATATGTCTGCTTCGCCTTACCGTCAATAAGGCTTGGGGCAGAGAACAGATGGTCAACGATCTTTCCGTCTTCCTGCTTCTTGTCCATACCGTCCGGCAACGGTTTGTCTCCGATAAGTTCATCAATGATGGCTTCAAAAACGATATAGAAGTTCTTGACAAGCAAGTATTCTTTCTGCTCTGTATTGATGAATACCTGCCGTGACTCATCAAAGAATGCAAAGCAAAGCCGCCAAAGTTCCAGAGCCTTGTCCGAAAAATACTTGTATTTGATTTGCAGAAGCCTTGTCTTGCCATAGCCTTTCAGGTAGGTTTCAAACTGTTTCCCCTTTATAAGATCAAACTGACAACTTATCTCCTTGGAGAATCCGTAAGCATCTCCAATATAATTCAATATGGAGAAGAAGATGATCAGCAGTTCCTCATCGAAGTTTATTTTCCTCTTCTTGTTTACCGGATTCAAATAGATTGGCCGGTTTCTCTGTACGATAACAGTAGTTGTACTGATGGTACGAGTCCAATTGATTTTGTTGAAGCCGGAATGAAGGTTTTTCAATATGAAAAAGAAAAAATCCTGGTTCTCCCGATTGAACTGCATTAGCGACAGCAGTATGTCCAGATAGGTATTACTTAACCTACGCTGCCCTTTGCCTACTTGTGCTATTTGGGCATGATATATAATAGAACTGTCATTCCGCTTGTCATTTTTATAAACCACAATCGCCCGATAAATCCACACCGCAAACTTATAGATGAAATCACGTTCCCGTTGAGAGAGAGGATTCTTTTCGTCAAGATTTGCAATCTCCTCCGGTTTGTACTTGCCGAATACAAGCTCCGGCCCGTCAGTTGGTTTTTCACCACCTTGAAGCAATACCTTGGGAAGAATAAATACGCAATCTTTCAATAGACTATTGTAGTAATAGCCTACATAGTGTATTGACACCTTACCTTCAATGTTAGTCAAGGGATCAATGCCATAAAGGACATCCTTTATGGCAGCCACTTCGTATTGATATTCTTCAATGAGAATACGCATCAGTTTACTCTTAAAATATTTATATTCAACTTTTGCTTTACATTATCCATGAATTTTTTGAACAAGACTTCCGTCCAACCGTTAATCATCCATACTGTTCCATTCTTCCATTCTATTTTGGTACGTCTTTTATTTGCAAACGGTTGATTGTCATTTGGCGAAGGTTGCCATGAGTCAACTAAAAAATTATTCCTTTCAGAAATCCCATTCCAAAGTTGAATCATTTCATCAACCGAAATATTTTCGTTCTGCCTTGCATAATCTTCGATTATGTGCAGGACTGCTTTGGGAGTTGTAAATTGTTCAGAACTGCCGTTAATTGAATATTTTGGTATTTTACCGTTTGAATCTACAGATTCGTAATTATCCCCTTCTGAGTATTCTTCTGTCGGCATTATTCCAAGATTTGCAAGGAACATTTTTATCTTTGCCCCATTCGCTTCACCATCTGCCATATAGAATTTGTCAAAGGAAAGCTTCGGATTCATTTCATCTTCTTTGTCTGCAAAAATAGAACTGTCAAAACCGAAGTCCTTGAATACATCATTCCATAGATAGAATATGACTTTACAAACGAAAGTTTCTGCACTGATGATTCCATTCTTTGCCTTGCAAAAGAAAAATCCCAGCTGTTTGTCTTCCGAATTGGTCGTATCAAAAACATGTTTGTTGATGGTTTTGACAAAAGTCCACCAATCGTATAGGTTACCATCAATATCTATCATCCAATTCAGTTCAATGCCATTGTCATTACCTTTGGCAATGGGCACATATTTCCAGTCCCAACGGCGTTTGAATGCGCTGTCTATCGGGAACAGGCTTTGGTCAGAGGTGTTCATGGTTGCACGGATATAGAGATTGCCCGGCAAAAGCAGTTCCTTTCCTGTCTTTACATTCGGGTAATCTTCTATCTCCACATCCTCAAAGGCTTTGCTCAAATGCTTCTGCAAATCCTTATCTGCCCTTATGGCATACTCGGAATATCCGTCATTTCCTCTATCCAACAGTTGGAATAAATCACCGAATATCTGTGCGCAGTTACCACGATTGATTTCCTCGATTATCAGGAACTCCGGTTCTTCCCTGTTTCTCCATGCATCTATGTAGGCTTGCAAGAAAGCTTGCTCGACAAATTCGTATGTGATAACCTGCTCCATTACAGGCACACCATCCCTTGTCATAGGTTTGTTATAGATATCATATCTTTGTACGCTCTTTGTCGTTGGCTTATAAGCACCTACAAAAGTGGAGTAATCACTGTCAGGATGAAACGTGGTTCTTACTACACGACCTTTCTTTTCCCATGCTTCAGTTTCGCATTTTACACTATAGGACTTTCCGGTTCCTGGAGCACCGTAGTAAATGCTCTGATATGGTATTAAAGTTTCTAATTCTTCTTTTAGTTCTTCTGATTTTTCTGGTATAAATAAGATCTGATCGCTAGAGGCTATTGAAAAGAAATTGCTAAAAACAATATCCTTAGGCAAATAATACAAGATGTATTGTGTGGAAGTTTTCTTCTTAACGGCAAAATAGTCATCAAGATTCTTGTCACTTTCCAAATGAAGAGTTTCAAGGAAAAAATCTTTCAAGTCTTTAGATCCATCATTGTTTTGATATATTTTGTAATCGCCTCGCGATGGACTTAATTTAAATTCAACATGAATATTTTCCTTCAAATTAGTATTTAAGATGGAATGACATTCAAAATCTACAGTATGCTCACTATCTGTGAAGTTGAAAAATTTATCAACCACACCTTTATTAAACTCAATCTGCTTCCCTTTAGAAGGATTCAGGTCGTTTGAACGAAATTTTGAAATGTAGATCATAACTCTATAAATTTGCCCCATTGTTCTGCAATTGCTTTTGCAAGACCTGGAAATGTTTTACTTCTTAATCGTCTTCTTTCTTCTGTTGATATTCTAGTATTAAAAGAATCAGAATACCATTTGGGTAATGAGCGTCCACTAGAAAGTACTACACGAGGACCTTCATCAACCATATCTGTTGGTTGTAATAATGGTAAATTATGCAGCCAGAGACATGTTTTTTTTGAAGCAGAATCTCCAAACCAAAAAGGTTGAACAATTTGATCTGGTTTCCGATATTCAGAATTCATACAACCAACAGGATTCTCAATAGCCCAATGCTCTATATCAGTCTTCGTAAATTCCATGAAAAACTCTATCGCTTCTTTTTTTTGCAGCCTTCTACCTAAATGATGTGGGTGTTCCCTTCTTTCCTCTATCGGTAAATGAGAATCTTCCGGATGATATAACCATCTAGCACCACTTACTGAAAGGTAAGTACAAGGAGGGTGGGCTATCATTAGATCCCATTTCTCTCCATTGGGCAAAAAATAAGTTTCTCCATTTTCCAATGAGCCACCACGATTAGGAATAACCTGAAGCACATCTTGTTTGAAATGCCATTCTGGATGCCCTCCACTACATTCAAGTATATCACAACTATATGCATTGTGTCCTCTATCTCTAAAAGCTTTGCATATAGCCTGGCTTTCTTCACATGCTATTAATATATTAGCCATTTTATTTTAATGTTAGATACAATGATTGGGCTATTGCCTTGGCAAAATTGACAGGCACAGCATTACCTATCATTTTATAACAATAAGCCCTGTTTCCTATAAACTGATAATCCATTGGGAATGTCATTAGCAATGCGGCTTCACGCACAGTAATACTTCTCAATTGATTTATGTCTGGATGAATAAACATGAATCCATCTTTTTGAAGATGAGCAACAATTGTTGGTGCCGGTTTATCCCATTCTAAATTTCGGTATTTACGATACAATGTACTTTTCCCTGTAACTTTTTTATAAAAGTCTATCGCCTCTTGTTGTGAACAATAGTTCATATTTTTTTCAATCCACGTTCTAAAAACTTCTATGTCTCGTGAGCTACAATGTCTCGGTAAGTGATGTAAATCTTCTCCATTACATTGATGAGACACATACCGTCCTTTGTCCTTTATGACTTTTTCCAAAGGATAAAGAGGGGGCATATTACCAATCGCATCCCTCACAGTTTTATGCATCTCTAAAGCACAAAATGACAAATTCTTATAAAAGTCTTCTAAGGCGAAATCTTCCCCATGTTTAATGCCTATCAAAATAACTCTTTCTCGATGTTGTGGAACATCATAATCATAGGCATCAAACACCGCATCCTTGAAATCTTCGGGGCATAGTGTATTGTAACCAATATCACAAAAGGCTTTGTATATTCGCTCCACCACAGGCTTTCCGCCAGGCTTGGCACTTAACATCCCTGTTACATTTTCAAAAATAAATGCTCTTGGCTTGAAATAATCTACGACTTTAACAAAACTTTCAAACAAATAATTTCTATAGTCATTATTCATTGAATGCTTGTCAGTTGCCCGACCATGAATAGAATAAGCTTGACAAGGAGGGCCACCGATAATAAAATCAACAGACTTTTTGCCCACAATTGCCTTTAATCCTTTTGACACGTTGTCCGCATTATTCTTTCCATATTTAGTTATTGAATCTTCAGACCAATGCCCGTTAATCAGTTCATCTGTGTTTTGTATGTCAAACAAGATCACTTTTTTATTAGCACTTTCCTCCGTTTCACCCCACCTTTGAATCAAACGATTTCTTAAGGTCTGCACCATGGGAAGTTCCCATTCTACATGGGCTAGGCTTTGGAAATGGCCTGAAGACATGAATCCTTCGGACAACCCCCCACAACCAGCAAATAAATCTATAAATGTATATTTTTTCTTCCGCATTATTCTACATCATAATTAAAATCAGCCTCAATGAGGTCTTTTATATCCACTTTGAGCAATTGAGCAATTTCTACGAACTGAGCCATTGATGGTTGGATTTTATTTGTTTTCCATCGTGACACAGTCATATCTGTAACGCCCATTTGTTCTGCCAACCATCGATTAGTTATCTCCTTTTCAGCTAAAACCACACGTAACCGGTTGGGATATTCAATTTTCGCCATATCGCTTCATGTTACATATTACAGTACAAAGTTAAACATAAAAAGATAATACCAAGAGTAATATGATAAAAATATCATTTCATGAAACTTAATATCTAAGAGTCTGCACAGTTCTACCGGCTTCTTATACGAGATTTGCTGGCTCTCATCACCACCGTTATAGCATACTTCATACATCTGCGCCTATACGCTTCATCCTCCTCGTCAGGTCTGCGTCCGTCCCAGTGAAGATCCGAATTGGAATTGCCTCCGCCACCGGAGGAAATCGGTACAGGCTGGCCACCGATGAGTGCGTCGGCAACGGCAAAAACCAGATTGCGGATTGACGGCACAGCCAATTGGCCGATCCAAGTATTCAGTTCGGATTCCAATTCTTGGTTGATCTCTAAAAGCGATTGGTTCTCCCTTTTCAGCCGGTAGAACTCACCGTAATCCGCCAGAACATTGCGTTGGACAGCTTCGACTTGCCGTTCTGCATCTCTCTTATATAGAGATTCTATCTTGCGGATAATCTCGGTAAACTGCTTGGCGATGTACCGGTTCTGCCGTTCGACCCACTTATCCGTACCGAACAAGGGAACTTTCTCTGTAATTTGAGGTGATGTGAAATCAACTTTGTAGTTTCGGAACGTTTGTAGAACCGAATGTACCTTTATCGCATCATTTGTAAGCCGTTCTAATTCCTGCTCCTTTTCATTGAGTTTGTCGGCTTTGTCTTCAAGTTTGGCCTGATACTCGGCAATGAGTTTCTGAATATCCGCTTTCTGCGCCTCATACCTGTCGAGGGTTATCCTACCGGAAGCCAGTTCCTTTTCCGCCTCTTCAAGTTGGCGGCTGCAACTGAAAATCTTTGATTCCAGATGCCGCATCATGGATTGAAGCCCTTTGACTGCTTTCTCCGCTTGCTTTGCCTCTTTGGTCAATTTGCGGATATATTCGCGCTTGTTGAGGTGCTGCACATTGCGTCCGTCAATACTGTCGCCACGTTCAAGACCGTATTTGCTGCCTACATCTTCATACAGGGAGGTGTGCATCTCTTTCAATATGCGGCCGTATTCAAACCGGTCTTTTCCGAACTTCGCCGACCACATCACACACTCGCGTCCGCTTTTGGGACGGACTCCGACCGGAACAATCAGAGCATGAATATGCGGACTGCTCTCGTCAAGGTGTACCTGAAACCCGACAATATTTTCCTGTCCGTATCTGCGGGCACACCAGTCATAGACATCCTTTGACCAATGTTCGATTTCTCCGCATCGGTGCAAGTGGCTGTTGTCGGCATTTTTCTCTAGACTGACAGTCTGATTTCCGAAGGCCATTTCAAGCGTCCTGTCATGATTGCCTCCGAAGATAAATTTCGCACAACAGTTTGGTTGAATTTTGCTGTCCGGCTTGAAAGGCTTCCAGCCCAACTCAGTCAACCGTTCCTGCAAACGGACTTCAAGCGATTTCTCTTGATAGCCCAACGGATGAACTTTCCCATCGAACCCAATCTCGAAATTCAGTTTCATTCGGGTCTTGTCATAGTGATTGGTCTGATCCTGATTCTTTCTGTCAATCTTGTCGTCATTCCAACGCCTTTCGTTTTCATTTGCTTCTGCCGTGCCGAATGACTTTCCGGCTTCGACATGCATGGCCTGTTTAATATCAGTGTCCATATAGTGTATTCTTTTGATAAATGATTAATATTTGAGCTTGCTCTTGTGCTAGTCGCTCTGCCGGACAATGACCGGATTTTATTGCCGTCAGGCAAAAAGTCCTTATTGTGTTATGGACTTTCTATAAATCCACGGAACAAGTTCCTTTACTATTCAATAAGTTCCAGATCCAGTTCATCAATGAGCAACTGCAATGCTGGATTGCGTTGTATCATCTGATGGAGTATCTGCCTCTTTGATGGTGAATGCAGAAAGAAGTCTGCAATATCCAATCCTTGGCTGCGTTGCTCTTCATCGGATGTACATTCCAAGACATTGGACACAACAACCCGTTTGCATATTCCAGACAACAAAGCAGACTTTTCTTTCCATTGTTCGGTTGCTCCTAAATCAGGGATGAGAGTAACCTCCCTGCCTTTGA
>OMEQ01000524.1_pt1 | contig 24739 bp, 19 predicted proteins | sample 1645451 | NCBI WGS metagenome assembly OMEQ01 (sample SAMEA103958142, study PRJEB25191) | human gut metagenome | biome: human-associated habitat [ENVO:00009003]; feature: intestine environment [ENVO:2100002]; material: feces | place: Germany | collected 2013/2015
ATATTCCATACTGGTCTGTAATTCCAAACCTTACATCAGATCCACACGAACGAGAAGTTGTTTCCGTTTTACCTAGAATTTTCGCAAGTATTGGACAGTCATTAGTCATCGCAGGATTCGGTGTTCAGATCATTGCAGCCTTAGGTGGAGGATATATCGGATATCATCGTTTTGCTATGATCATTGCAGGAACATTTATTCTTACGATCGGAGTTGCAGTCTGCAACTTAAAAGTAAAAGAAAACAATGCACCAAGTGAGAAGATTTCTTTTAAAGATGTATTCTCAATCATTAAGAGAAATGACCAGTTACAGTCAGCAGTAGGACTGATCCTTCTATATAATGTAGGAATTCAGTTTATCATGGGTGTTGCAGTTTACTACTTTACATATGTATGTGGAAATGCCAACATGTTATCAGCTTTTATGATCAGTGCATCTATCGCAGAAGTTGTTGGATTGATCATCTTCCCAGAAGTAGCAAAGAAATTATCAAGACATACATCATTTTTACTGGCATGTATTTTACCATTTATTGGTTTAGCATTATTATTAGTTGTTGGATTTGTATGCCCACAGAACATTGTATTAACAGCAATTTCAGGAGTGATCGTAAAGACAGGAACAGGATTAGAACTTGGATGTGCGACGGTATTCTTATCTGATGTTGTTGACTATGGTGAGTACAAACTGGGAACAAGAAATGAATCCGTTGTATTCTCTTTACAGACATTGATCGTAAAATTTACAGCGGCTTTAACATCACTTTTCATTGGATTTGCACTGGAACGTACAGGATATATTCCAAATCCAAACGCTGTACAGTCAGCACTGACATTGAATTCTATCAGATTTTTAATGTGTGCGATCCCAGCAGTGTCCATGCTTGTAGCCTATGTAGTTTATAAAAAAGCATATCATCTGGATGACAGTTTTATGAAGAAAGTTATTCAGACGATCGAAGAAAGGAGAGCAAACCGCAATGCCGAACAGTATTAAAAAATTAGAAGAAGCTTTTAAAGAAGGAAAATATGATCAGTTATTAAAAGATATCTATGTAGATGAAGCAGTGATTGAATATCAGCAGGAACGCTACATCAAAGCATTAGAATCCTTTGAAAAGATTTATGGAGAAAAAGAAGTAGAAATCTATAGTGCTCCAGGAAGAAGTGAAGTAGGAGGAAACCATACAGACCATCAGTTTGGAAAAGTTCTTGCAACTTCCATTAACTTGGATGCGATCGCAATCGTTGCAAAAAGAGATGACGATGTGATTGATCTGAAATCAGAAGGATATGAAAGAATCATAGTAAGTCTTAGTTCTTTTGACCCAGCCAAAGCAGAAAAAGGAACATCACAGGCACTGATTCAGGGAGTTGCTTCTAAATTAAAAGAAGAAGGATATAAAATCGGTGGATTTGAAGCTTATGTGACAAGTGATGTATTAAACGGAGCTGGAATGTCATCTTCTGCAGCATTTGAAGTACTGATCGGAAATATTTTATCTGGATTATATAACGATATGAAGATTGATCCTGTATTTTTAGCACAGGCTGGACAGTATGCAGAAAATGTATATTTTGGAAAACCTTGTGGATTGATGGATCAGATGGCTTCTTCTATTGGAGGCTTGATCAATATTGATTTTGAAGATCCAAAGAAGCCAAAAATTAAAAAAGTAGACGTTGATTTTGAAGCATATGGTCACAGCTTATGCATTGTGGATACAAAAGGATCTCATGCAGATTTAACAGATGATTATGCAGCAATCCCATACGAAATGAAGAAAGTTGCCAATTACTTTAATCAGGAAGCATTAAGAGAAGTTGATAAAGATGATTTTTATTTAAATCTTCCAAAGATCAGAGAAATCTTAGGAGATAGAGCAGTTCTTCGTGCAATGCATTTATTTGAGGAAAATAAACGTGTAGATCAGCAGGTAAAAGCTTTAGAAGAAGGAGATTTTGATACATTTAAGAAATTGATCAAAGAATCTGGTGATTCATCCTTTAAATATTTACAAAATGTATATTCAAGCCATGACCTGACAAATCAGAGTGTATCGATCGGATTGGCGATCAGTGATATTTCCTTAGGAGATAAAGGAGTCAGCCGAGTTCATGGTGGAGGATTTGCAGGAACGATTCAGGCATTTGTACCAAATGATATTGTTAGTATGTACAAAAAGAACATGGAACATGTATTTGGTGAAGGAGCATGTCATGTCTTAAAAGTACGCCCATACGGAGGAATGAAGGTATTATAAGATGATGAAAGTAAGAATGATAGAACAAAGAGATAACGGAGTCTGCTTATTCGAATTAAAAAATGATGAGATCAAAGTGATCACAAGTAACCTTGGATGTCATGTATTATCTGTATTTACAAAAGATCGAGAAGGAAACTTTGGGGATGTTGTTCTTGGATTTGAGAATGTGGAAGATTGCTGGCATGGAGATGGAAGTTACATGGGAGCGATCGCCGGACGTGTTGCAAATCGTATCGGAGATGCAAAGTTTGAATTAAATGGAAAGACATATGAATTGGCAGCAAACAATGGAAAGAATTCTCTCCATGGAGGAATCAAAGGATTTAATCAAAAGATATTTAAATATGAATTGCTGGAAGATGGAATCCGTTTTATCTATCTCTCACCAAATATGGAAGAAGGATATCCGGGAAATCTTTATCTGAAAGTGGTGTATCGTTTATGCGATAATACATTAAAAATGGAATATGAAGCAGTATCCGATCAGGATACGCTGATCAATATCACAAATCATTCTTACTTTAACTTATCTGCTGGAAAAGATAAAATTTATCATCATCAGTTAAAGGTAAAAGCGGATGAGATTGCATGTGTTGATGAAAACTGTCTTGCCAATGGAACATTTTTAAAGATAGAAAACACACCATTTGACTTTAAAGAATTTCATGAGATCGGAGAACGGATCAATGATGATCATGAACAGTTAAAACTTGCCGGAGGTTATGACCATTCTTTCATGGTAAAAGATGAAGAGGATCAGTTAGTTCTATATGACAAAGAAACTGGAAGAAAAATGACAATGACAACAACACTTCCATGCATTCAGGTATACACAGCCAATTTCCTTTCTGGAGGATGCAATGGAAAAGACGGAAAGCCATATGAAAACAGAGATGGTGTTGCCTTAGAAGCCCAGTTCTTACCAAACTCCATACATATAGAAAAAGAACCAAAGGTCATTTTAAGAAAAGGCGAAGAATATGAAGCAGTAACAACATATCGATTTGAGGTGGAATAAGATGGATTTGCAAAAAGATATCAAAAAACTTGTAACTTACGGACTAGATAAAAAATTAATTGAGCCAGAAGATGAAACATATACGATCAATCAGTATCTGGAAGTATTTCGTTTAGATGAATACGATGATCCAGATATCACAGGCGAAGAAATTGTTTTGCCAGAGATTTTAGATCGTCTGACAGATGCAGCTTATGACCGCTATATCATCAAAAGTGATGATATCGTGACAAGAGATTTATTTGACACAAAGTTAATGGGAATCCTGACACCAAAACCAAGCCAGGTCATCAAAGAATTCCGTACCTATTACGAAGAGAGTCCAAAGAAAGCAACGGAGTTTTTCTATGAATTCAGCCAGGATACCAACTATATCCGAAGAGACCGCGTCAAAAAAGATATGAAATGGAAAGTAAATAGTCCATATGGAGATATTGATATCACGATCAATCTCTCCAAACCAGAGAAAGATCCGAAAGCGATCGCAGCAGCGAAAAATGCAAAGCAAAGTTCTTATCCAAAGTGTCAGCTTTGCATGGAAAATGAAGGATATGCAGGAAGAATGAATCACCCTGCAAGACAGAATCACAGGATCATACCGCTTACGATCAATGACAGAAAATGGGGATTCCAGTATTCTCCATATGTATACTACAATGAGCATTGTATCGTATTTAATGGACAGCATGTACCAATGAAGATCGATCGGGCAGCATTTACAAAACTATTTGATTTTGTAAAACAGTTTCCTCATTATTTCCTTGGATCGAATGCCGATCTTCCGATCGTTGGAGGTTCTATCTTAACACATGATCATTTCCAAGGCGGTCATTATGAATTTGCTATGGAACGAGCAGAGATTGAAAAAGAATTTACAATCCCAGGATATGAAGATGTCAAAGCAGGAATCGTTCACTGGCCATTATCTGTGATCCGTATTCAGAGTAAAGATGAAAAACGCCTCATTGATCTTGCTGATCATATTTTGAAAAAATGGCGTGGATACACGGATGAAGAAGCATATATTTTTGCTGAGACAGAAGGAGAACCACATAATACGATCACACCGATCGCACGTAAAAAAGGTGATATGTATGAACTGGATCTGACACTTCGTAATAATATCACAACTGAAGAGTGCCCATTAGGACTTTACCATCCACACAATGAGTATCATCATATCAAGAAAGAAAATATCGGGCTGATCGAGGTTATGGGACTTGCTGTTCTGCCATCTAGATTAAAGGCAGAGATGGAACATTTAAGCCAGTGTCTGATCAAAGGAGAAGATATTGTTTCTAAGGAAGATTTAAAGAAGCATGCAGCATGGGTTGAAGAAATCAAAGGAAAATATACAGATATCAATGAAGGAAATGTCATGGATATCTTAAAAGAAGAGATTGGACAGGTATTTGTTAAAGTTCTTGAAGATGCCGGAGTTTATAAATATAATGAAGAAGGAAGAAAAGCATTCGACCGATTTATTGCAGTTTTATAATGACAAGGTCATAGAAAGGAAAGCAAGACAATGAAAATATTAGTATTAGGCGGAGCTGGATACATAGGTTCTCATACAGTATACGAACTGATCGATGCTGGAGAAGAAGTCGTGATCATCGATAATCTGGAAACAGGACATATCGAGGCTGTTCATCCAAAAGCAAAGTTTTATAAAGGTGACTTAAGAGATAAAGATTTTGTAGATAGTGTACTAGATCAGGAAAAAGATATCGATGCAGTCATTCATTTTGCAGCAAACTCCTTAGTTGGAGAAAGTATGGTAAATCCATTAAAATATTATGATAATAACCTTTGTGGAACAAAAACAATGGTACAGTCTTTAGTAGAACATGGTATCGATAAGATTGTATTTTCCTCAACAGCAGCAACTTATGGAGAACCAGAAAAGGTACCGATCGTGGAGACAGACCGCACAGAACCTACCAACACTTATGGAGAGACAAAACTTTCTATGGAAAAAATGTTTAAATGGGTTGGACGTGCTCACGGACTTCGTTATGTATCTTTAAGATACTTTAACGCCTGCGGAGCACATGTAAGTGGACAGATCGGAGAAGATCATAATCCAGAAACACATCTGATCCCATTGATCTTACAGGTGCCAAATGGCAAAAGAGAAGCAATCAGTATCTTTGGAACTGATTATGATACAAAAGATGGAACTTGTGTAAGAGACTATATTCATGTAACAGATCTTGCACAAGCACATATTCTGGCAGTGAAATACTTAATGGAAGGTAATGAAAGCAACATCTTCAATCTTGGAAATGGTGTTGGATTTACTGTAAAAGAAGTCATCGAAACAGCCAGAAAAGTGACAGGAAAGCCGATCAAGGCTGTGGAAGAAGGAAGAAGAGCTGGAGATCCGGCTGTCTTGATCGCTTCCAGTGAAAAAGCGAAGAATATCCTTGGCTGGAAGCCAGAACATGCAGATCTTGAAGAAATCATTGCATCCGCATGGAAATGGCACAGCAGCCACCCACAAGGATATTGTTCTGTTCAAAAGGAAGACAAATAACTCTTTTTGAACCATAAATCATCCCCGTACCGTTTAGAGCATGTTACCTGGCTCTAAGCGGTACTTTTTTGTTTTCGTAAAATATTTGGTACTATGTTCAAATAAAAAATAAAATGGTGTATACTAAAGAAAATAGTAAGATAAAAGAAGGAGTACGAATCGATGAAACGGTTACTAGGATATTTAAAGGAGCATCTTTGTGTTACGATTCTTGCACCATTATTTAAGATGCTGGAAGCTAGTTTTGAACTATTTGTACCATTGGTCGTTGCCAGCATGATCGATGTAGGAATTGGACATCACGATATTGGATATTTGTGGAAGATGGGAGGATTATTGATCTTACTTGGAATCATTGGATTTTCATTTTCTATCACAGCACAGTATTTTGCGGCAAGATCGGCTGTGTATACAGGAAAGTCAATGAGAAGTGATTTGTTTGCACATATGAATCAATTTTCTTATCAGGAGATCGATCAGGTTGGGACATCAACGCTGATCAACCGCATGAGTAATGATATCAATCAGGTGCAAAATGGAGTTAACATGTTCCTGCGTTTATTTTTAAGGTCACCATTTGTTGTATTTGGTGCGATGTTCATGGCATTTACGGTGGATCATAAGGCAGCAGTTTCCTTTGTATTTACGATCACAGCATTGGCAGTGGTTGTTGGACTGATCTTATGGATCACGATGCCAATGTATAAGAAAGTACAAAAACAGGTCGATGGAGTATTAAAAAGTACAAGGGAAAATCTTCTTGGAATTCGTGTGATCCGTGCATTTAACAGACAAAGAAGTGAGGAAGAGAATTTCAGATTACAAAGTGGACAGCTTTATAACAAACAGATCCACGTTGGAAAGATTTCAGCGTTACTAAATCCTCTGACTTACATGATCATTAATTTGGGGATCATTGCAATCCTATGGTCTGGTGGAAAACAGGTTGATCTGGGTTATTTAACACAAGGACAGATCATTGCCCTGATCAATTATATGTCACAGATCCTTGTAGAACTTGTAAAACTTGCGAATCTTTTGATCATTTTATCTAGAGCGTTTGCAAGTCTTGACCGTGTGGATCAGATTTTTGCATTAGAGCCATCCATGAAGGAAACTGGAAAAACAGATATAGAAGAGAAGAAAGATACACCTATTCTTGAGTTTAAAGATACATCGTTTGTCTATCATGGTGCAAGAAAAGAGACGATCCATCCATTTGATTTTGCGGTGAAAGAAGGCGAAACAATCGGGGTGATCGGAGGTACAGGGTCAGGAAAGAGTACTTTTGCATCTTTGATCGCAAGATTATATGATGTGACATCAGGAAGAATTCTATACCGTGGAGTTGATGAGAAAGAATTAAAACCAGAATTTATCCGAGGAAAGATCGGATTTGTTCCGCAGAAAGCATCTTTGTTTGAAGGAAGCCTAAGAGATAATATGAAATGGGGTAAAGAAGATGCCACAGATGAAGAAATCTATCAGGCATTGGATATCGCACAGGCAAGAGAATTTGTTGATCAGAAGGAACAGGGATTAGACTTTAGAATTGAACAAAATGGAGGAAACTTATCTGGCGGACAAAAACAGAGACTAACGATCGCAAGAGCATTAGTACGTAAACCTGAGATCTTAATTCTTGACGATAGTGCATCCGCACTTGACTTTGCAACAGATGCAAGACTTCGAAAAGCGATCAAAGAAAATACAGATAATATGACAGTATTTCTTGTATCCCAGAGAGTATCAACGATTCATAATGCTGACCATATCTTAGTGTTGGATGATGGAAAGATTGCAGGAATCGGGACTCATCTACAGCTATTAAAAGAGAATCAGGTATATAAAGAAATCTGCGCATCACAGATGGCAGGAGAGGAGGCATAAGATCATGAAGAAAGACAAAAAACAAAAGACATTACAAAGGATCATGGAATATATGAAGCCTTATCGATTTTTGATCTTTGCGTCTTTAGTGTTGGCGGTGATCAGTGTGGCACTGACACTTTATGTTCCGATTCTGACAGGACAAGGTGTGGATTGCATTATATCAAAAGGAAATGTTGATTTTGCAAGATTGATAAGTATTATAAAAACGATCGTGATCTGTATCGTATTGACGGCAGCAGCGCAGTGGCTGATGAATCATGTCAATAACCAGATTACATATAAGATTGGAAAAGATTTAAGGATTCAGGCATTTGAGCATTTGCAGAAACTGCCATTATCTTATGTAGATGCACACTCCTCAGGAGACTTGATCAGCCGTATCGTAACGGATATTGATCAGTTTACGGATGGATTGCTGCTTGGATTTACACAGTTATTTACTGGTGTGATAACAATCATTGGAACCATTTGTTTTATGTTAGGAATCAATCCATGGATCACATTAGTCGTTGTTATTTTAAGTCCGTTTTCGTTTTTTATCGCAAGTTTTATCTCAAAGCGAAGTTTTAATATGTTCCGGAAACAATCACAGACTAGAGGAAATATGACAGGATTTGTCAATGAAATGCTTGGAAATATTAAAGTAGTCAAAGTGTTTGATCATGGAGAAAAAGCACAGGAAGAGTTTGATCAGATCAATGATGATCTTGCATATTACTCCTTAAGAGCGACATTTTTCTCATCTATCACAAATCCTGCAACTAGATTTATGTATTCAGGAATCTATGCAGGGGTTGCGATCGCAGGATGTATGAGTGTTATTCGCGGAAGTATCAGTGTTGGTCAGTTATCAAGTTTTTTAAGTTATACAAATCAGTATACAAAGCCATTTAATGAGATCACAGGGGTTATCACAGAATTTCAGAATTCTTTAGCTTCTGCGGCAAGAGTTTTTGAATTATTAGATGAGGAGCCGATGATTCCTGATGCCAAAGATGCGAAGGCGTTACAGGATGTGAAAGGAAATGTAGAATTAGAGCATGTGGACTTTTCTTATGTGAAAGAAGTACCTTTGATCCAGGATTTTAATCTGAAAGTGGAACCAGGACAGCGGATTGCAATCGTTGGACCGACAGGATGTGGGAAAACAACGTTGATCAATCTGTTAATGCGTTTTTATGATGTGAATGTAGGAATGATCAAGGTGGAAGGAAATGATATCCGGGATGTCACGAGAGAAAGTTTACGATCCAGTTATGGAATGGTACTTCAGGAGACATGGTTAAAAGCAGGAACGATTCGCGAAAATATCTGCTATGGAAAACCAGATGCAACTGAGGAAGAGATGATCATGGCAGCAAAAGAAGCCAATGCACATGGATTTATCGAGCGAATGCCGGATGGTTATGATACGATCATTACAGAAGGTGGCGGAAATCTCTCTCAAGGACAGAAACAGCTCCTTTGTATTGCAAGGATCATGTTAAGTCTTCCTCCAATGCTGATTTTAGATGAAGCGACATCATCAATTGATACGATGACAGAGATCCGAATTCAGAAAGCATTTGAAACGATGATGAAAGGAAGAACAAGTTTTATCGTAGCCCACCGACTTTCAACGATTCAGAATGCGGATGTGATACTTGTTATGGAAAATGGACATATTTTGGAGCAGGGAACACATGAAGAACTTTTAGCGAAAAATGGTGCGTATGCCAGATTATATAACAGCCAGTTTGCACCAGTATAAATGGTAAGATTTTTGACTGGAGATGTCATATGGAAGAAAAAGGAATGAAAAAAAAGAAAAAATTATTGAGGTTGTTTATAGAAACATTTTATTTAAGTGCATTTACCTTTGGTGGCGGATATATGATCGTATCTTTGATGAAGAAGAAGTTTGTGAATGAATATCATTGGATCGAAGAAGACGAGATGCTTGATCTGGTGGCGATCGCACAATCAGCCCCAGGAGCAATCGCAGTGAATGGAGCAATCGTTGTTGGCTATAAATTAGCAGGTATCAGTGGTGTGATCGTAAGTGTATTCGGAGCTGTTCTACCGCCATTTTTGATCATATCTGTAGTCTCTGTTTTTTATGAAATATTTCGGGATAACAGGATTGTTGCAGCGATGCTTTCTGGTATGCAGACGGGTGTTGGCGCGGTGATCATCAGTGTTGTGTACGAGATGGCAAAAGGGCAAAGTAAGAAGGAAAACAGAATAGAACTTGCGATCATTATGGTTGTGGCATTTATGGCAAGTTATGTCTTTGATATTAGTGTGATCTACATTATTCTTGCATGTATTGGAGTTGGAATCGTACAATATGGCATTTCAAGAAAGAAGACAGGAGGCAGAGAATGATCTATTTGCAATTATTTTTAAGCTTCTTAAAGATCGGAGCATTTAGTTTCGGAGGCGGATATGCAGCAATGCCAATGATACAGCAGCAGGTGGTAGATGCATATCATTGGCTGTCTGTGTCTGAATTTGGAGATCTCGTGACGATTTCACAGATGACACCGGGACCAATCGCAATTAATGCGGCGACTTTTGTTGGTATAAGGGTAGTTGGATGGCAAGGAGCATTATGTGCAACGATGGGATGCGTATTCCCGGCGTGTGTGATCGTTACAATGATTGCTTATTTTTATGTAAAATATCGTCATATGGAAGGACTACAAATGGTGTTAAATACCTTACGCCCTGCGGTGATCGCACTGATCTTAACTTCTGGAATTACGATCCTTACGCAGGCATTTTTTCAGGAAAGTCATATAGATCTTCAACAGATCAACTGGATACAGGGTGGTATTTTTATCATTTGTATGTACCTTTTATTGAGAAAGAAAAAAGATCCGATCATTGTCATGCTGTTTGCGGGTGTGCTAAATGTGATTGGAAGCTTTTTCATTTCATAGGAAATTTCAATGAAATCCCCTATGAAATAAAAAATGGGAATATAAATGATGAGAGTGGTAAAAGTATAAATAAAACAATAGGAAGTGATAGATTTGAGTAAGATACAAGAAGCGAAGAAACTATTAAAACAATACTTTGGATACGATGAATTCCGCCAAGGTCAGGAACAATTGATCGAGGCAGCATTAAATGGGCAGGATGTCTTAGGGATCATGCCGACAGGAGCAGGAAAGTCTCTTTGTTTTCAGATTCCGGCGTTGATGATGGATGGGATCACACTCGTGATCTCACCACTGATCTCGCTGATGAAAGATCAGGTTGGGACACTGAATCAAGCCGGAATTCATGCGGCATTTTTAAATAGTTCTCTGACACAGGGACAGTATCATACCGCATTAAAATATGCGATGCAGGGAAGATACAAGATTATCTATGTGGCACCAGAACGCTTGGAAACAGAAGGTTTTATCAATTTTGCGCTAAATAGTGAAGTGAAGATATCAATGTTGGCAGTTGATGAGGCACATTGTGTGTCTCAGTGGGGGCAGGATTTCAGACCAAGTTATCTAAAGATTCTGGAATTTTTAAAGAAACTTCCGTATCGTCCTGTACTGACTGGATATACAGCAACAGCGACAGCAGAAGTCAGGGATGATATTATGGATATTTTGAACCTGAGAGATCCATTTGTATTAACGACAGGGTTTGACCGGGAGAATCTTTACTATGCAGTAAAACGCCCACGGGATAAGTATAGAGAATTACTAAGTTATTTAAAAGAAAAAGAAGAAAAGATGCCAGGAAGCAGCGGGATCATTTACTGTTTATCTAGGAAAAATGTTGAGGAAGTCTGCTATCAGTTAAGAGAAGATGGATTCTCCGTGACAAGATACCATGCAGGATTATCGGATGAAGAACGAAAGGAAAATCAGGAAGATTTTATCTATGACAGAAAGCAGATCATGGTAGCGACAAATGCCTTTGGAATGGGAATCGACAAGCCGGATGTCCGTTTTGTTGTTCATTATAATATGCCGAAGAACATGGAAAGTTATTATCAGGAAGCAGGAAGGGCAGGACGTGATGGAGAACCTGCGGAATGTATCTTATATTATGCGCCGATTGATAACCGAACCAATCGTTTTCTGATCGAAAATGGAGAGGAGAATGAGGAATTAGATGCGATCACAAAGCAGATCGTGATGGAAAGAGATTGGGAAAGACTTCGTCAGATGACATTTTACTGCTATACGAAGGAATGTTTACGTCATTATATTTTAAATTATTTTGGAGAACAGACAAGCGGATACTGTGGAAACTGCTTAAACTGTCTGACCGAGTTTGAAACGGTTGATGCAACAATGGAAGCGAAAGCTATCATCCAATGTATTAGAGATTGTTATCGAGATTTCGGACTATCAACGATCGTGGATATTTTAAAAGGTTCAAAGAGCCAGAAAGTATTAAGCCGTCATTTAGATGAGAATTCACAATATGGAGCATTGGCATCAGAAAGCATTGCAAGGATACGACAGATCATCAATGAAATGTTAGTTTATGGATATCTGGAAATGACCGATGATGAATATCCGGTTTTAAGCGTTGCAGATATTACTAAGATCGACGATAACTGGAAATTTGAGATCAAGATTCCAAAAGAAGTCGAAAAAGAGAAAGAAGAACGCAAGATTCAGACGAAGAAACGTAAGAAAGCAGGGGCTGTGGCAGCACTTGCTGAGGAAGATACAGAATTGTTCGAAGCATTACGTGTACTTCGAAGAATGATCGCATCCGAACAGAAAATCCCGCCATATATGGTATTTTCCGATAAGACACTAGTACATATGAGTACGATGAAACCTTCTAATGATGAGGAAATGTTAGAAGTCAATGGAGTCGGAGAACATAAGCTTCAGAAATATGGCGAACGTTTTTTAAATGAAATTCAGAAATATAAATAAAATACATAGATAATAGGAAAAGGAATTCCGTATGAACTATTTTGAAACAAATTTAGAAGAAATATCAAGATCCATACAGTTGCTTGCGCAGATATTTGAATATCAGGTGTTTGAACTTCAGGTCGAAGAAAAAGATGGAAATCAAACAGGATATGTTCCATATATGATGAACGATGCAATTGAGTGTTATCTAAGTTTTCATGGACTTCGTATCTCTGGAAAATATGACAAAGACTATGAAGGAGAGATGTGGGCACAACTGGAAGAACGAGAAGGTCGTTATGGGTTGATCGTTCATCAGGGAGAAGAAAGTGTTTTTACAATGTGGTTTGATGAGATCATGGAACATACGAACTGTTACCGGTATCATGAGATCGGACATTTCTGGAGAGATGGAGCTGAGCAGTGGCGCCAGCTAGTCTATATGATTGGAACGATCCGTGAGAAATATCGCTTTTTAGGGGAAGAAGTGTGTAATGATCAAGAGATGGAGATCATGTCACTGATCGAATTTGCACCATTTTATTACTATTTTCCGATCAATGAAGATCCAGAAGAATGGTATGACAAAACCGAAGAAGGATTAGAATGTATGAGAAATCTTGCTATGCAGGCAGGTGATAAAGATTATTTAAAATGGATCGATAAATATGAGAAGCACCCAACCAAACGAATGGAGATGACGCTTGCAAAGAAACTGCAAGATCCAAAGAGACAAGATTTATATGAATTGATCTGCGAGAAAGTCTGCAATGCTTCTGATCCATATCCAGCAAGGAATTATGGAGAAAGAATCGATCAGAAGATTCAACGATATAGGGAACAGGTTGATAAAAAACTGAAAGAACAAGGATTTACAGGAACTTATCCACAATATGAGAGTGAACATTTATCGGTTTGTGTAACAGAAGAACATCCATTTACGATCTTGGAATCTGAAGATTTTAAATTTAAGATTCAGTTGATGATCTCAGAATGCAGAGAAAAACATCCGAGAAAAAATGCTGGATTTTTTAAAGGATATCAAAGAAAAGGCAAAATAAAAAGACTCGATTTTTAATTATGAAAATCGAGTCTTTTCTTTCACTGATTTATTTATTCTTCAGCCGCTTCTTCGTCTTCATCTTCAGGAACAGCTTCAGGTTCTGCGATGTTAACGACCAGAGTATCTTCTGGTGTAACAAGAGAGATTTTGCTGTTAGCAGCTAATGGCAAGTCTTTGACATGGATCATATCACCAACATTGTACTGTGTTAAATCAATCTCAACCTTTTCAACGATATCAGCTGGGAATGCTTTGTATTCGATTTCAGATAAGGACTGTTCAACGATACCATTCTGTACAGCATCTTCGTTTAATAATTCGATCGCAGCAGTTGTATGGATCTTTTCGTCAGCAACTAATGCCTGGAAGTTAATAAACATTGTTTCGTTTTTCATGGCATTGTAGTCGATTTCTTTTACGATGGCGTCTACATTTTCTCCGTCAACAAGTAAAGTAATATGAGCCCCTTTTTTGTTATCCTTTAAGAATTTAGCGGCTTCACGGGAATCAACTTTCAATGGAATGGAATTTTCGATATCTCTGCCAAACAGATTTCCGATAACATAACCTTCTTTTCTTAATTTTTTAGCCTTTGTTTTCAAATCTCTTTTTTCTGCAGTTAATGTGTTCATAAAAAGTTCCTCCTTGAAAAAACATTAAGATATTATGCATGTTATGGTATAATACCGGAAGTACTTTGTGTATAAAATATATAAATACACAAAAAGAGCTCCCAGTGTAGTGGAAGCTCTTGCTGTATTGTAGGTGTTTCTATGCACTTGAATTTATTATATCACTACTTTTTAATTTTTAAAGGGGTAAAATTGATGTATTTTTAAAAGAACAAAATGAATAAAAATCACATATATTAAATAGAAGAAAAAAGAAAGGAAAAAAGACTGTGATTTATGATTTTGCCGTTATCGGCGGTGATATGAGACAGGTATATTTAGCCAACTATCTAAAAAATCAAAGATATCAGGTTATCACATATGCAACCAAAAAAGAAGGCTCAGAATGCAAGGAAGGTAAATCTTTTGAAAATGTCATAAGAGAAGCAAAGTGCATGATTGGACCCGTCGTTTTTTCAAAAAACGGGGAAATCACAGGAAGTTCTAGTAACAAAAAAATGTCAGTAGAAACACTGCTTCAAGAAATGACGAAAGAACAGATTTTATTTGGGGGATGTATCAATGAAGAAATTCGACATGAATGTGAACAAAAAGAAATCAAAGCATTTGACTTCATGAAAATGGATGATGTCGCTATCTACAATGCGATCGCAACTGCAGAAGGTGCGATCATGGAAGCAATCAAGATGCAGCCGATCAATCTTCACAAAAGTCGTTGTCTGGTCCTTGGCTATGGAAGATGCGCAAAAGTTCTTGCAGCGAAACTAAAAGGAATGGATGCTCAGGTAACAGTCTGTGCCAGAAATAAAACAGCAAGAAGTCTTGCAAAATCTTTTGGACTTGAGGTTATGGATTTTACGGAACTAAAACGGCGGATCTGTCAGTATGATCATATTTTTAATACCGTTCCAAAACAGATCCTAAAAGAAGATATCCTCAGGAAGATCTCCAAAGAATCCTGCATCATAGATATTGCTTCCTATCCTGGTGGAACAAACCATCAAATGGCGGAAAAACTAGGAATCTGTGCAAAACTATGCCCAAGTCTTCCAGGCATTTATTCCCCGAAATCTTCTGGGATCATGCTTGCAAAAAAAGTTTTAGAAATCAGTGGAGAGATCAAACATGGTATTGAAAAATAAAAGAATCGGAGTAGCAATGACAGGTTCCTTTTGCACTTACACAAAAGCCTTTGAACAGATCGATCGCTTACTAGAAGAAGGTGCGATCCTGCAGACGATCTTTTCTGACATATCCCAGCATATCAAATGCAGGTTTGGAAAAGGTGAGGAATTTGTAAAAAGAGCACACGATATGACAGGAAATGAACCGATGAAAACGATTGAAGAAGCAGAAATCATCGGTCCGACAGGGTGTCTGGATATCCTGATTTTAATGCCATGTACAGGAAATACCATGGCGAAACTTGCCAATGGAATTACAGATACCCCGGTTTTAATGGCAGCTAAAGCGCAGCTGCGGAATGAAAAACCAGTCGTTATCTCTATGGCGAGCAATGATGCCTTAGGTATGAATCTTAAGAATATCGGGAATCTTTTAAATCATAAGCATATTTATTTTGTACCATTCGGACAGGATGATCCGGTAAAGAAGCCAAACTCCATGATCGCGGATACAAGACTGCTCATTCCGACAATTTTGCAGGCATTAAAAGGCAGACAATACCAGCCGGTTCTCATTGATCATAAAAAATAAAAAGAGGTAGCGTGTATGTGTGGAATTGCAGGATTTCTAAATCCTAGAAACAATGATAAAAAAACAGAGAAAGAAATATATCAGATCTTAAAGAAAATGAATGAAGTTCAAAGACATCGAGGTCCAGATGATGAAGGGATATTTTTGGAAAATGGCTGTGCATTAGGGCATGTACGATTGTCAATCCTTGACCTTTACAGGGGACATCAGCCAATGTGTAAAAAGAAAGAGGGAAATACCTACGCAATCATCTTAAATGGCGAGATTTATAACATGAAAACGTTAAAAGAACAACTGATCAAAGAAGGAGAAATGTTTTCGACAACGAGTGACACGGAAGTTGTATTAACCGGGTATATCAGGTATGGGATTTCTTATATTGAAGAGTTGAATGGAATTTTTTCTATTGCTCTGTGGGATGGGAAACGGAAGAAATTATATTTGATCAGAGATCGTGTTGGTGTGAAGCCATTATTCTATATGAAACGGGGAGATACATTAATCTTTGCATCTGAGATCAAAGGCTTGTTTGCCTATCCAGGAGTCAAACCAGTGATCAACAGAGAAGGACTTTGTGAAATCTTTGGGTTGGGACCTGCAAAGTCATATGGAAAAGGAGTGTTCAAAAATATTTATGAAGTCCTTCCAGGGCATTTCCTGGAATACGATCGTGAAGGGCTGAAAGATCGTGCATATTGGGAATTGAAAGCGAAAAAACACACAGACAGCGAAAAAGATACGATCGAGCATACAAGGTGGCTAGTAAAAGATGCCGTGGAAATGCAGATGTTATCCGATATTCCAATCAGTACATTTTTATCTGGTGGAGTTGACAGTAGTCTTGTCACAGCAATCTGTGCGAAAAAGCTTCAAAAAGAAGGAAAAAATTTAAACACATTTTCCTTTGATTTTGTAAATAATCATAAATATTTTAAATCAAACGCCTTCCAGCCAAGCGAAGACCGCCCATGGGTTGATAAGATGGTTGATTATGCAAAGACAGATCACAGATATTTGGAATGCGACAATGAAAATATGATCGAAAATCTATACAAAGCAGTTGATGCCAGAGATCTTCCATGTATGGCAGATGTGGAGTCTTCGATGCTATATTTTTGTTCGAAAGTTGTAAAATATAACAAAGTAACATTAACAGGGGAGTGTGCAGATGAAATTTTTGGCGGTTATCCATGGTTTCATAAAGAGGAATGCTTCAAGGCAGAGATTTTCCCATGGTCTATGGATATGCAGCCAAGAAAAATGCTGTTAAATGATGATATCATACAGAAAGTGGATTTAGAATCTTATGCAAGAACAGCTTATCAAAAGACGATCAATGAGACGCCAAAACTTTATGGAGAAGATCAGATCGAAGCTAGAAGAAGGCAGATTTCTTATCTGAATCTAAGATGGTTTATGGTAACCTTAATGGATCGCATGGATCGCACGAGCATGCATTGTGGGTTAGAAGCACGAGTGCCGTTTGCTGATCATAGGATCGTGGAATATCTTTATAATGTTCCGTGGGAGTTAAAATGTTTAAATGGTGTGGTAAAAGGATTGCTAAGAGCAGCAGGGGAAGGAATCCTGCCAGATGAGGTATTGTATCGAAGAAAAAGTCCATATCCAAAGACTTATGATCCAAACTATGAAAAAATCTTATCCAAAGAACTTCTGAAAGTTATGGCAAAAAAAGGAGCACCGATCAAAGAACTGATCGATGCATATAAACTAAGCAGATTCTTAGACAGTCCGAAAGACTATGGTAAACCATGGTATGGACAGTTGATGGCAGGTCCTCAGATGATCGCTTACCTTCTGCAAGTCAATTACTGGCTGGAAAAATACCAGATCATATTGGATCTAAGTTAGCTAGATTAACATAAAATGTCTTAAAATATATAGCCATCCCGTAACTGTAAATGCACTAAACATCGTTGTTAACATGACAACACTGGAAGAAAGAGTTCCCTCATGTCCCATATTCTTCGCCATAACAAAACTACTTACTGTTGTTGCGGAACCAAGCATGATAAGGATGGCAACCAACTTATCGGTACGGAATCCAAGTTTCACTGCAATTGGCAGGAAAATGGCACAAAGACCAATAAGTTTCATAAAAGCAGCAATGGCAGATGGTTTGATCTTTCCAAAAGCTTTTTTGATATCGAAGGTAGCGCCCATCGCCATGAGTCCCATTGGAGTGGCGACATTTCCAATGCTTGAAATAACCTTTTTAGGGATTGCAGGCATTGGAATTTTTAATGCAGACCAGACAAGTCCAGCAACAATTCCGATAAGGATTGGGTTTGTCACGATTCCTTTGACCGTTTTTTTCACAACAGTATGGTCAAGCCCACTCTGTCCAGGTTTAAATACAGATAAGACAACAACAGCCATCATATTATATAATGGTACACTTCCAATGATCATCAAAGGAGCCATTCCGGCATTTCCATAAATGTTTTGGATAAATGCGATTCCAAGAAGAGCAGCACTGCTTCGGTAAGCCGCCTGAATAAATTCTCCACGGATCGTTTTATCACCTAGCAGACAAGAAATCAGAAAAGAAATCGTAATACTGATCATGGTAACGATAAAACAAAACAGGACAAACTTAACATCCCAGACTTTTGAAAAATCAACCGTTGCAAGATCCTCAAATACCAAGACAGGCAAAGGAACCATAAAAACAAACTTATTCATTTTCGAAGCAAAAATATCATCAATCCATCCAATCTTTTTAAAGACAAGTCCTAAGATCATCATCAAAAAGACAGGAACTGTAGCGTTTAAGCTAAAGATTAAATTTTCCATAATTACTCACTTTCTGTAGTATAAGCTGAACTTTTCTTTGGTGTGATCAGATAGTGGTAGACAAAATGTTTCACTGCAACAAAATGTTTTCTCGCCCACACAAGACAAAAACCACTGAAAACAGGCAGAAAACATACAAGAGAACCAGTATGTCCAAAGTTTTTGCAAGATAGATAAGAAACGATAACACCAAAATGGAAACAAAGCAAAACAGAAGCGAAAAATTTCCATTTTCTTAAGGCGTCGGGATCTTTACTGCAAAGATATTCTGTCATAGATGTCGTAAACTGACGTAGGTTATTCGTAGAAAAAATTGTAGAGCAGGTAAATCCATCCCCACCCTTAAAGGAACACCACTGAATTGCCATTGCAAAATACAACGGATAGAGGGCAATGAAATCATTCAGATCCGATGGAAGAAAAGCAACGATCAAGGCTGCCATTGCATCTATAAAAAGACTGACATAAGGAAGATGCAGCTTTGTAAACTTCGGTAAGATCACCGTCAGTGATAATGCAAACATATAAATAAAAACACCAAGAAGTCGCACAAAGAAATTCGCATCCGGGTGTCCAGCAAGATCTGCAAATACAGAGATCAGATTCGAAGTCTGCGCAGAACCAAAGAGTTCATGATGATTAAGAATCGCAAAACCACCAAGAAATCCCCCAACGATTGCCATATTAAAATGGATCCAACGATCCATATCCCTACTACACATGAAAAAACCAGCTTTCTTAAAAATATTTCCAAAATATTATATATCCATCCAGAAGAATTGTAAAGTTATGATTTGTATGTAGGCTTGCATTCACTAACTGAAGACGGTAGTGGTTTCGATTACGTAAATTATTTGAATATTATAAAAAGGGTTATCTGTCTGAGCCGAGCGAGAGCGTGTCGCAGACAGATAACCCTTTTTATAATATTCCACCAATAATTTTCGTCATCAAACTAGCAAATTAAAATTTCGTGATCATTTCCATGATCTCATTACTTCTCTGAACAAATTTTGTCATTTCTTCAGGAGCTAATGTTGTATGACTTAACATCGCAAGATCATATAACTGTTCGCAAATGATCTTCGCATTGTCGGCATCTCCATGCTCAAACAGATATTTCACAAGTGTATTATTTGCATTTAGAGTCAGAACCTGTGCAGGAGCACCAAACATATTAGGGTCCATACCAGGCATTGCATACATCTTCATCATATCCTGCATACGTCTGCTTTCTTCAGATAAAGTGATGATAGAAGAAATCTTTGCATCTTTTAATTTTTCAACGTGAACTTCAAGATTTTCTTTGTTTAAAGTCTTTCTAAACAGGTCAGTTAAAGAAGTCTTGATTTCATCTAATTCTTTTTCATCTACATCTTCTTTAAGGGCATCTTCGACATCCGCATCGATACGTTTAAATTTGATATGCTGATTCTGCTGTTCGATCTGTGTGATAAATGCAGAATCAATGTTATGATTTAAAATGACAGCATCCATATCCTGTTCTTTGAACATATTGATATACTGGCTTTGTTGAATTTCATCTGTGATGTAGTATAAAGTTGTCACATCATCATCGTTTGCAGGAGCTGGAACAAGGTCGCTTAATGTTACATATTTATGTTCCATATTCTTAAATAAGATGTAATCTTTGATCTTATCTGCGAATTTCTGGTCACGGATGAATCCAAATTTGATAAATGGACTGATATCATCCCAGTATTTCTCATAATTCTCACGGTCTGTCTTGCACATGCCGGACAGCTTGTCCGCAACCTTCTTTGTGATATAGTCGGAGATCTTCTTAACGAATCCATCATTCTGGAGAGCACTTCTGGATACATTTAACGGAAGATCCGGGCAGTCGATCACGCCTTTTAACAGCATCAGGAATTCAGGAATCACTTCTTTGATGTTATCCGCAATAAATACCTGATTGTTATACAGTTTGATGGTTCCCTCGATGGAATCATATTCGGTGTTGATCTTAGGAAAATACAGGATACCTTTTAAGTTAAACGGATAATCCATGTTCAGATGAATCCAGAACAGCGGCTCGTTGAAATCCATAAACACCTTCTGGTAGAAGGCTTTGTACTCCTCGTCGGTACACTCGCTCGGGGATTTCAGCCACAGCGGCTGGGTGTCGTTGACCGGCAGCGGTTTGACGGTGCGCATCTTATCGGTGCCATCCTCGTTCTTCTCCACGTTGCCGTCCTTATCGTACACCGGACGCTGCTCATCGTGCGGATTCAGATAGATTTCATAGGGCATGAACTGGCAGTATTTGTTCAGGATTTCGCGGATGCGGCTCTCCTGCAAAAATTCCTCCTCACCCTCGGTGATATTCATAATGATGGTGGTTCCGTGTTCGGTGCGCTCGCCGTCCTCGATTTCATAGCTGTCCTCTCCGGAAGAAGTCCAGTGAACCGGCTTTGCATCCGGCTGGAAGGAAAGGGTCTGAATCTCGACGGTGTCGGACACCATGAACGACGAATAGAAGCCCAGACCGAAGTGACCGATGATGCCTGCCGCCTCGCTGGCATCCTCTCCGTACTTCTGCAAAAATTCCTCTGCACCGGAGAAGGCAACCTGGGTGATGTAGCGTTCTACCTCATCCTCGGTCATACCGATGCCGTTGTCCGAAACAATCAGCTGCTTTTTCTCACTGTCGATACGCACCTCCACCCTCGGCTGGTAGCCGTCCTCCTGCGGCGCCTGTCCGATGCCGCGCAGGCTGATGAGCTTTTTGATTGCATCGCAGCTGTTGGAAACAATCTCTCTTAAAAAGATGTCCTTATCCGAATACAGCCATTTTTTAATGATTGGAAACATATTTTTGGAATTGACGCTGATTTGACCTTCCCGTTTCATTTGAAAAAACCTCCCAAGACTGTGGTAATAAAAAATCGGATTTGCAGGCTTACACCGTTTGCAGAAGAAAGAGGGTCACAGCCTCCCTCACCGCAAAACCCGTAAGGTAATGTCCATATAGAATCCTGCAAATCTATATTAAATCTACAAAATTATTTTACTCTTTTGCTATGAAATGTCAATCTGTTACGGAAAAACTTTTAAATTTCTTCAAAAATTACCGAACGCTTCCATTATCCATACTATTTTCAACAAAATTCGACATCCGTTTTCTTTTGCAGTGTGTGTAAAACTATTTCTAAAGAGCCATACTAAGCCATCAAGAGGATATTTTTCGGAAATTTCCCGTTTGCGTTAAAAGAATATTACCAAATGTAAAATCCGTTTTCACAGCTATCCACAAATCTTCCCGCAAGCAAAAGGCTTTTATTTCAGATATTTTCCACATTTTCAACCGAGTTATCAACATATTCCCGATACACTCCGCTTTTTCTGTCGAATTTTCTTATACTTTTTGGATAATTTCTGATTTTACCATTGTTTTCAACTTTATCAACAGTATTATCAACAATTCCCCTGCTACTTTAAACAAGAAAGGTGGTATCTCCCATGGTAAGAGGAACCAACAAACGCATCATCGAAATCAACGACACCCAAAACCCTTACTTTGAGCGCGCTGTGCTGTATCTGAAGGACAGCCAGGCAGACTCCTGCAAAAAAACACTGGAATCGCAGGCGCAGCATTTTTTAGGCAGCATCCGCGCTCCTTTGCTGCACCGCGCCCGCCCGGCATTTTTGTGCAACCACAGATACCTGTGGCAGGGTCTTTCTCTGCTGCTTTCCGCAGCGGCAGGCGGTACCCTGACCTTTTTGCTGCTGCACTGACGCGCTTTACGGACAGCGGTAAAACTTTTTCCCCAAACTTTTTCCTTTTACAATGCAAATCCTTCCAAAATATGCTATAATGAAAACTACTGAATCGCTTCCGGTCTGTTGTCCGGCGGCGCACCATTCGCCAAACCAAATTTGACATATTTTTCGGAGGTATTGCACGTGCCCAGAGAAACTGTATCTGAAAACCAATCCCGTGAAAGCTCGGTCATCGCAGGACGCAACGCCGTTGCCGAAGCGCTGAAAAAAGGCCGCCCGATCGACTGCATCTATATCCTCAAAGGAGCCGACCGCGGCAGCATGGGCAAAATCATCGCCCTTGCCAAACAGGCGGGCGTTCCCATCAAGGATGCGGCAGCACAAAAGCTGGACACCCTTTGCGAAGGAGTGGTCCACCAGGGCGTTGTCGCCATGGCTGCCTGCCATGATTTTTCCACCATGGAGGACATCTTCCAGAAAGCCGGCGACCAGCCTCCCTTTGTTATCATCTGTGACAACATCGAAGACCCGCACAATCTCGGCGCCATCATCCGTACCGCCGAAGCGGCAGGCGCACACGGGGTCATCATCCCCAAACGCCGCGGCGTCGGTCTGACCGCCACCGTTGCCAAAACCTCCGCCGGAGCGGTGGAGTATATGCCGGTGGTGCGGGTACCCAACATCGTATCTACCATCGAGGAGCTGAAGCAGAAGGGTCTGTGGATTTTCTGCGCCGACATGGACGGACAGCCCTGGTGCTCGACCGACATGGGCGGTCCGATCGGTATCGTCGTCGGTGCAGAGGGCAGCGGTGTCAGCCGTCTGACCAAGGAGCATTGTGACTTTGTCGTTTCGCTGCCGATGAACGGTCAGGTCAACTCGCTCAACGCCTCGGTTGCCGCAGCAATCGTGATCTATGAGGCAGTCCGTCAGCGCAGCGGTCTGCCGTCCTTTGTCAAAAAGAATTAACTCTCCTGTCAGGGATAGGAAAAAGGAGATTTGAAGATGAGCAAGCAGTATGATGTCGATGATATTCTCAATGAAATCAAGGCAAAAAAAGCGCGCCAGAACGCTTCTCAGTCTGCCCGCGCCGGACGAGGCTCTCCCGCCGCACGTCCCAAACCGGTCAACCAAAACATCGAGGACCTTTCCTCCCAAGCATACCGGCAACCTCAACCGGAGCCTGTGACCCAACCAAGACCGACCGTTCAGCCGCCACAGGCAGCACAGGCTGTTTCATCCGAGCCGCACGAACCGCAGACGGCTGCCCGAACCGCAGTGAAATCGCCGCGCTCAACCGAACACGATGATATGAGCAACACCGGCGTCTTTTTCTCCTCGCTGTCCAACCACCGCGAATCGGTCAAGGTACAGCAGGAGCATCTGGCAGAACTCCGCCGCCAGGAGGAGCTGCTTCGCCAGCAGGAGGAAGAACTTCACCGTCAGGAGGAAGCCCAACACCAGCCGGAGCCGCCACAGCAGCCCGCCGGCGACGACCTGACCTCCTCCTTCTTTTTGGAGCAGCAACCCGCCGACCTGCCTTTGCAGCAAGGCTCCACTCCGTTCGGCGATTTTGAGCCGACCACACCGCCGCCCGAACAGCCCGACCCCAAGCTGAAGGGGAAAACCGAATATCAAAAATATTTCTCGGGCTTTGGACGCAAAAAGAATCCAGCCCCCAAACAGCCCGACGATTTTAAACCGGATGCTCCTTTGGAAGATAGCAACGACAGCCCAAGTCCCGCACAGCCGACGGACACCGACGACCTGTTTGCTTCCACACCGACCGGGCTTACCGAGGAGTTTGGAGCGGCTCCTTTTGCCGCCGCGCAAACCCAAGCCGCGCAGAAACCAGCGGAAGCAGAAACCGCCCATACTGCCGGACATTTTCATGTTGAGCTGCCCGATGACTTTGACCAGCCCTCTGCGGAGGCTGAGGCACCGCAGGCAGAAGATGCCGGTCTTTTCCACAAGAACGACGGTAAAAAGCAGAAGCCGGAAAAATCCTCTCGCCTGGCTTCTGCCGAAATCCCGGTCCCGGAAGAATTTTCCGAGGAGGATACCGAGCTGGAGGACTACTCCTCGCCGAAGGACAAGGAAGCCATCCTGCGGGATATGCGCAGCATCAAAACCGGACTGCTGGTCCGCATCCTGCTGATGGTGGTCGTCTTTGGACTTTCC
>OMEQ01000534.1_pt1 | contig 23997 bp, 22 predicted proteins | sample 1645451 | NCBI WGS metagenome assembly OMEQ01 (sample SAMEA103958142, study PRJEB25191) | human gut metagenome | biome: human-associated habitat [ENVO:00009003]; feature: intestine environment [ENVO:2100002]; material: feces | place: Germany | collected 2013/2015
GAATTTTCAAGGTTGTCTTATTGTTCAGTTGTCAAAGATCTTTTTGTGATCCGCTCCTTGTGTGCAAGAAGCTTTATTATTTTATCACAGTTCTTTTTGTTTGTCAAGAACTTTTTTAATTTATTTTGTTGTTCTGAGCTCTTCTGCTCTGCAACAACTTTTATATCATATCATTTCTGATCTCATCTGTCAAGAACTTTTTAACTTTTCTTTCAGATCTGATCTCTATTGTTCTGATCGTTCTCCGTCAGCAACTTTTATAGATTATCACATCTGATTACTTGTGTCAAGAAGTTTTTTTATTCTTTTCAGAAGCCAGATCAGCTCCGATGTTATATTTTCCTGCCGCTCTTTCAGCGACGTTGATTATCTTACCATAGCTGTATACAGTATGTCAACAGCTTTTTGTCTTTTTTTCATTTTTATTAAAACTAATTTTATTCCATAGATTTTCTTGTATTTTCACGCTATAATATGATATGAAAATTTAAGATGATTCTAAATCGCATAATAGTGAACGATTTCAAAATCATCCCTATAGTGATAACACATTTTATATAAGAAAGGAAATCCATCATGGAAAAAATAGCAAGTTTTACAATTAATCATTTAAAACTGTTACCCGGTGTTTATGTTTCTCGTAAAGATGCCGTTGGTTCTGAGACTTTAACAACATTTGATCTTCGTATGACAGCCCCAAATCGTGAGCCTGTTATGAATACCGCAGAGATGCATGCGATCGAGCATCTTGCCGCTACTTATTAAAGAATGGCAGGATAAGATCATCTATTTTGGCCCAATGGGCTGTCGTACTGGATTCTATCTTATTTTAGCTGGCGATCTTACTTCAAAGGATATATTACCTCTTATTATAAGTACTTTTGAATTTATTCGTGATTTTAAAGGTGATGTTCCTGGAGCCAGTGCTAAGGATTGTGGTAACTATCTTGATATGAATCTTCCGATGGCAAATTATCTTGCAGATCACTATCTTAAAAACGCTTTATACGTTGCAGATGATAAAAATCTGAATTATCCTGAGTAAATCTGTACATAATATAAAGGTATCAATTGTCGTACTCACAGAATTCTTTCCAAGTGATTCTGTGAGTACTTATTATAAGGAGGCTTTTATATTATGGAAAACCAGAATAAAGTGTATCAGGAAGTTGCTGAAGAATGCAGTCAGTACTGTCCTTGTGGCTGTGACCATTCCGTAAAGAACGTCAGTACCGGAGATGACACAAAAGCACCTAGCTGTTTAAACTGTAAACACTTTTCTGTGTCTGAGCAGCACTGTCAGCTTGATCTGTACGATCAGATTGTTACAAATTTATAATCACACCTATATCATATTTATATAAGATGTGAAATTTTTCTAAAAAAGAAGTCGTTTTCTACGACTTCTTTTTTCATTTTATACTTGCAATATTTGAAAAGAGGTCTATTATAATAATGAGTTTATTTTTAGGAGGAAATTGTTATGTCATTACAACAAATCATAGCGATCATCATCTTTTTATGTACGATGGGCGCTATCATCACAGGGAAGGTCCACAACACGGTTGCCTCATTAACCGGTGCTGCCTGTCTGGTCCTCACCCACATTCTTTCGATTGAAGATTGTATTGACGCAGTCGATGTTGAAACAATCTGTATTCTAGTCGGAATGATGCTTTTGGTTGCTGTTATCAAGAATTCTGGTATTTTCGAATACATAGCGATCAAAGCTGCAAAAATCGCAAAAGGTCGTCCATGGCCAATCATGGTGATCTTTATTTTGATCACCGCCGTATGTTCTGGAATGCTTGATAACGTTACCACAGTCTTGCTAGTAGGACCAATGACTCTGGCAATCACAAATATCTTGAAAGTTGATCCCGTACCATATATCATCACACAGATCATGGCTTCCAATATCGGTGGTACCGCTACACTGATCGGTGACCCACCTAACATTATGATCGGTAGTGCGGCCAAATTAAGTTTCGTAGATTTTATTTTAAATACAGGGGTGGCCACTGTATTTGTTATCATTGTTGGTCTGATCTGTATGTATTTTATATACGGAAGAAAGTTATTTGTTACAGACGAATCAATTGCAAAGGTTATGCAGTTAGATGAAAACAAAGCGATCAAGGACCGAAAACTTATGCATGAAAGTGTTATCGTTATCATCCTAGTCGCATTATGCTTTATTTTCCATGACCAGTTAGGCGTACAGTCTTGTACTGTTGCTATTGCTGCAGCATGTATCATGCTTTTGATCGGCGGTCAGGAACCTGAAGAAATCATTGCAGACGTTGAATGGCCTACCATTCTTTTCTTTATTGGATTATTTATTGTTGTCGGTGGAATGAAAAAAGTAGGTGTCATCACAATGCTTGCAAATGGATTGATTTCTATCACTCATGGTAATATGGTGGTTACAATGATGGTAATCTTATGGGTTTCCGCTATTGTATCTTCTTTCCTCGACAACATCCCATTTGTTGCAACATTAATCCCTATGATTCTTACGATGCAGTCCGAGGGAATGGATGTCGCTCCAATCTGGTGGGCATTGTCACTCGGTGCTTGTTTAGGTGGAAATGGAACACTGATCGGTGCTTCTGCAAACGTTGTTTTGTCTGGTATCAGTAAAAATAACGGACATCCAATTACATTCGGTCAATATTTTAAGATCGGATTCCCAATGATGATCTTATCGATCATCGTATGTTCCGTATTTCTTTTGATTCGATTTGCTTAATAAAAAATTATGGATTATAATATTTAGGAGAGGAGCGTGATCTTATGAATCAAAATACCGTAACCGGAGATTATATTAATATCAATCTGCGTCAGTTAGGCGCTACTTCTATCAAGGAGTTTAACAGCATCATGCACATTGCTGAATTCGATCTTGGTGATGGATTAATTGTTTCTTATGTTTTTAATATTACACGACATAATAAATACTTTTTACAACGTATGCAGCCATATGCAATGGTCCATGGTAAATTCGCCAGTGATCAGGAAATTATCGATTTTATTACAGCAGACTTAAAGCGTTTTGAAAATGCAAAGAATAGTCACAATTTTAATACTTTCCTTTTAATTTCCCATCTTGGTCATCATATTACAGAAAATATCGAACAGCTGTTTTTAAATTATAACGTTGATGCAGATAAATTAGAGTCCATTGAGGATTCTCTGGAAGAATCTCTTGTTGAAATTCAATCCTTATTTGAGAAATCTGATAAACTTGATCTGCCAGAAGATTAATATTTATAAAAATTGCCCTTGAAATGAAATGGTTTCAAGGGCTTTCTTACTTTCTCGAATTTATACATAACAAAAAGCCCACAGTTTTATACATCTTCTGTACACTTTCCTGTGAGCTTTTAATCTTCTATTGAATATCAACGACAATCTTCTTGTCACCTTTGTCAACCGAAGCCTTGACAACAGTTCTGATCGCCTTTGCAATCCTTCCCTGTTTTCCAATTACTTTCCCCATATCACCTTCGGCAACATGAAGTTCTAATACGACTGCATCGGCAGTTTCTTTCTCTGTAACTGTCACTTTATCTGGCTGATCAACGAGGGCTTTTGCAATCACTTCTAATAAATGTTTCATGCACTGCCTCCTGTCTTAAATCTGACTATTTTTCGATTCCTGCAGCTTTTAATAATTTAGCTACTGTATCTGTAGGCTGAGCACCTGTTGCTAACCATTTCTTAGCAGCTTCTTCGTCAAATTTGATCACGCTAGGATCCTGATTTGGATCATATGTTCCGATTTCTTCAATAAATCTACCATCTCTAGGGGATCTAGCATCTGCTACTACTACTCTATAAAAAGGTGCTTTCTTCTGTCCCATTCTTTTTAATCTCATTTTTACTGCCATTTTGTTTTTACCTCCAAAAATCTTTCTTTGTAATTTAAATTAATTATTATTTTCTATAACTAAGGCCTAAAAAGGTAATTTAAATCCACCTCTTTTACCACCTTTGCCACCAAACATACCTGACATCTGCTTCATCATCTGTTTCTGATTCTGAACCTGTTTGCATAAGCGGTTAACTTCCGCGATTGGAACTCCTGCTCCTGCTGCGATTCTTCTCTTTCTTGAAGCATTGATGATCTTAGGATTAGCACGTTCTTCTTTAGTCATGGAATAAATGATCGCCGCTGTCTTATCCATCATACCATCATCAATATCAAGTCCCTGCATCTTGTTTCCGACACCAGGGATCATAGATAACAGATTGGATAATCCACCCATCTTCTTCATCTGATCCATCTGATCAAGAAAATCGTTAAAATCAAACTCAGCCTTCTTCATCTTCTCAGTCATACGAAGTGCGTCTTCCTCATTGATCGTCTGCTCTGCTTTCTCGATCAGTGACAATACATCTCCCATACCAAGGATTCGGCTTGTCATTCGGTCTGGATAGAACTGCTGAAGATCTTCCAGTTTTTCTCCCATACCTACATATAAAATCGGCTTTCCTGTTACAGAACGAATAGAAAGTGCTGCACCACCTCGGGTGTCACCATCCATCTTCGTGATGATAATTCCATCGACGCCGACTTTCTCATTAAATTCTTTTGCCACATTGACAGCATCCTGTCCTGTCATGGCATCAACGACGAGAATACTCTGGAATACATCCACATTCTCTTTGATCTCAACCAGCTCTGTCATCATATTCTCATCAATATGAAGACGTCCTGCTGTATCTAGGATCACGATATTGTTTCCATTCTTCTGTGCGTGTTCTACGGAAGCCTTTGCAATATCCACTGGATTCTGCTTATCTCCCATTGTAAATACTGGTACTCCGACCTTCTCTCCGTTGACCTGAAGCTGTTTGATCGCCGCTGGGCGATATACATCACAGGCTACCAATAATGGTCGTTTTCCTTTCTTCTTATACTGTCCGGCAAGTTTTGCACATGTTGTTGTCTTACCAGCACCTTGAAGACCTGCCATCAAAATAATCGTAATTTCATTACCTGGACGAAGCTGAATCTCTGTCATCGTTGATCCCATTAATGCTTCCATCTCTTCTTTTACGATCTTGATCACCATCTGTCCCGGATTCAAACCATTCAGAACATCTTGTCCTACAGCTCTTTCCTGTACAGATTTGATAAATGTCTTTACAACTTTGAAGTTAACATCAGCTTCAAGTAAAGCTCTTTTAACTTCTCTCATTGCCGCTTTTACATCATCTTCTGTTAAACGGCCCTTACTTCTTAAGTTCTTAAATACACCCTGAAGTTTCTCGGATAAACTTTCAAATGCCATTGATTCACCTCATCTAAGTTATAAATCTTCTAAAACCTGATTACATACAGATTCTATTTGTCTGATATCTTCTTCCATCTGCTCTTTATCTTCTTTAAGAAGCCTTCTGGATAAGGTATGGATCTCTTTGATCTTCTCCTTGGCCGTCAAAAACTTCGCTACCAGATGAAGTCTTGCTTCATAATCTGCCAAGATCTTATCACATCTTCGGATCATATCATGCACCGCCTGTCTGGTAATTCCAAACTCAGCTGCGATCTCTGTGGCTGTCATATCATTCAAAATATGTTCACCATATATCTCCTTCTGATGTGCTGTCAGCAATTCGCCGTAAAAATCATATAATAAATTCTGTTCTACGATTCGTTCCATCTGATACTCCTGTAAAGCAATTTTCCTTTACCAGATGTTAGTTTAGCGAATTTCACTGCCTTTGTCAAGTATTTTTACTTGCACAATGCAAATTTTACTTGAAAAACTCTGGCTTTTCTGTAAAATGAAAAGAGCATTCTATTATTATAAATCAAAAAGAAAGGTTATACAATGATTCAGGCAAATAATGTAACTTTACGTTTAGGAAAACGTGCTTTATTCGAAGATGTAAATATTAAATTCACAGAAGGTAACTGCTATGGACTGATCGGTGCCAATGGAGCAGGTAAATCCACTTTCTTAAAAATTCTTTCCGGAGAGATCGAACCTTCAAAAGGAGATGTATCCATTACTTCTGGACAGCGTCTTTCTGTTTTGAAACAGGATCACTACCAGTATGATGATCATATCGTCCTTGATACGGTTATGATGGGTAACCAAAGATTATACGAGATCATGAAAGAAAAAGAAGCTTTATATGCGAAGGAAGACTTCACAGACGAAGACGGCATCCGTGCTAGTGAATTAGAAGGCGAATTTGCTGATATGAATGGATGGGAAGCAGAATCTGATGCTGCTACCTTATTAAATGGTCTTGGAATTCCTAGCGATATCCATTATACAAAGATGGCTGACTTAAACGGTTCTCAGAAAGTCAAAGTCTTACTTGCACAGGCTTTATTCGGAAATCCAGATATCCTGCTGCTTGACGAGCCTACCAACCACTTAGACTTAGACGCTATTTACTGGTTAGAAGAATTCCTGATCAACTTTGACAACACGGTCATCGTTGTATCCCATGACCGTTATTTCTTAAATAAGGTATGTACTCATATCGCAGATATCGATTATGCGAAAATTCAGTTATTCTCTGGAAACTATGATTTCTGGTATGAATCCAGCCAGCTTCTTACAAAACAGATGAAGGAAGCCAACAAGAAAAAAGAAGAAAAGATGAAGGAATTACAGGACTTTATCGCAAGATTCAGTGCCAATGCTTCCAAATCCAAACAGGCTACTTCAAGAAAGAAAGCTTTAGATAAGATCCAGCTAGATGAGTTAAAACCATCCAGCCGTAAATACCCATATATCAACTTCAAGCCAAACCGCGAAATCGGAAATGATGCTTTAGTTGTTGAAAATCTTACAAAGACGATCGATGGCGTAAAAGTCTTAGATAATATTTCTTTCTTAATGAAACCAACGGATAAGATTGCTTTCGTAGGTCCTAATACATTGGCTGCTACAACATTATTTAAGATCTTATCCGGAGAAATGGAACCTGATTCTGGTTCTTACAAATGGGGAGTGACTACAACGCAGTCTTATTTCCCAAAAGATAATACAAAAGATTTCAGTCAGGATGAAACGATCGTTGAATGGCTGACTCAGTATTCTGAAGATAAAGATGCAACATTTGTCCGTGGATTCCTTGGACGTATGTTATTCTCTGGAGAAGATGCATTAAAGAAAGTTGGTATTTTATCTGGAGGAGAGAAAGTTCGTTGTATGCTATCTAAATTAATGATCAGCGGAGCCAACATCTTACTTCTTGATGAGCCTACCAACCACTTAGATATGGAATCTATCACTGCTTTAAATGAAGCATTAAAAGATTTCACTGGTGCATTATTGTTTACTTCTCAGGATCATCAGTTTGTACAGACAACAGCTAATCGTATCATGGAAATCACTCCGAATGGTCTGATTGACAAAGAATGTACTTACGACGAATATCTGGAAAATGACGAAGCTGCCAGAAAACGTCAGATTGTTGAGATTGAAGAAGACGACGAATAATTTCATAGTTCTAAACAAAAACACAGAGATTTTATCACCAATCTCTGTGTTTTTATTCTTATTTAATTTTCCTGATCGTAAGTATCTAAGAACGAATGTTTTACTCCATCTTTCTTATATGCAATGATCGTCTTTAAATTGACATTTTCTACACTCTTGAAAATATTGGACTCTACATACGGATTGATCTCTTTCATCTTCGCGATCAACTGTTTTGTCTCCATTCTCTTGGATTTCGTAACACCGTCTGGATTACATGTTGTACAAGTATCTGTAAACTTACATGCACACTGGATAAAATGTAATCCATTGTAATCTCTCCAATGCTTTATATCATCCTCTCGGATCAGATACATCGGACGGATTAGTTCCATTCCTTCAAAGTTTGTACTGTGAAGTTTTGGCATCATCGTCTGTACCTGTGCTCCATAAAGCATTCCCATAAGGATCGTCTCAATGACATCATCATAGTGATGTCCCAACGCAATCTTATTGCATCCAAGCTCTTTAGCCTTGCTGTATAAATATCCACGACGCATTCTTGCACACAGATAACATGGCGATTTCTCAATCTCATAAACAGCATCGAAAATATCAGATTCAAAGACTGTGATCGGAATATCTAATAATTTGGCATTATTCTCTATGATTTGTCGATTCATTTCATTATATCCTGGATCCATGACTAAAAATACAAGATCAAAATGGAATTTGTTATGGCGTTTTAATTCCTGAAATAATTTCGCCATCAACATGGAATCTTTTCCCCCAGAGATACAGATGGCGATCTTATCATTCTCCTGCACTAGATCATATGTCTTGATTGCTTTTACAAACTTGGAGAATATCTGTTTGTGAAACTTCTTACGGATGCTCTTTTCAATCTCCTGTGTTCTTGTCAGTTCTTTTTTCTTGCCTTTTCCTTCGGCTTCTTTGTTATTTTGTTCTGTTTTCTGATCGTTTTCCTGTTCTTCTTTCATCAAGGATAACAACCATCCTGTGTATCCGCCTTCCAAACTAAGGACATTGATTCCTTCTTCCGCTAATTTTTCTGCTGCCTCCTTGCTGAAAATTCCCTTGGTACAATATAAAATAACTTTCTTACCCTGATCAATATATTCCTTTGCCTGTGTTCCAAGCTCATCTTCACCTGCTGCCACAACAGCTCCAGGGATCATTCCATAAGATGTGTTTGATTCATCTCTCATATCAAGAAGCTGATAACTCCCTTTTTCTAACTGTTTTAATTCTTTATATGAAATATTAATATTGCTCATGCTTTCAACCTTTCTTTCGTATCCTACTATATTTGTAGGGTTCCGTTTATTTATTATAGAGAGAAAGCTTTCAAAATACAAGAGCAAATCTTTATTTTGCATCAGTTGTTGTATACATTGTTAATCATAAATCCATAACCACTCCATTCGATTGGAATGTATGTCTGTTTTTTATTTTGTATCGCATAAATACCTATTCTGCCCGAAATCTGAGAATAAGATCCCTTTGCTGACTTTGCTTTTTGGTATTGTTCTGTTACATTGACATTGCCCATCAAACGCTTCTTCAAATTATACTCTGACTGTTTCAGATTCAGATAAGACAAAAATCCAGCCGGAATATCTTCCAAATGATCTGCGATATCTTTCCAATCTTTTGTGTAATCATAAGAGTACACATCAATCGCTAAAATCTGATCCGTATACGCATCCATAATAAGATTCACTATTTCATCCTCCGACGATTCTGGTGATAATGTAATATACCATACCAGAAGATTTTTGACATTTGAAATATTAGATACGGAACCTTCATCGATCATATCATCCTTTTTCTTGATATAAGTGTATAATTTTTTATATGTAATCTTCCAGTCTTCATCTACCCGATAAGCAATTTTCATTTTTTTTAATAATAGATTCGTCTGTTTTTTTGCAGTTTTTTCTACATCTCTTCCATCCACAGTTCTTGATGAAGGTCTTACTGCAACACTCAAAATATGATTATTGATGATCTTTAATTTTTCCAGAGTTGTCTGAGTAGCCTCTACCGAAATCTCTACTGGATTTAAGGATAGATCCTCACTCTGCCCAAACGTTTTTTTGTCCACCAGAGCTGCCTGAATATTTGGTAAAAAGTAAAACAAGACCACAAGTAATAAAGCCGCCACAACAAGAAGAGCATTCCTAATTTGTTTTTTCATAAGCTCCTCCTCCAATTGTTATGATCACAGTTGTTCCTTTCCCTTGCTGACTGATAAATCGCATCTCTCCTTGATGGATCCTCACGATTTCTTTACATATAGCAAGCCCTAAACCTACTCCACCTTGTTTTCTTGACCTTGACTTATCTATCCGGTAAAACGCTTCCGTGATCTTACTTATCTCATCCTTTGGCATTCCGCATCCAGTATCCGAAATATAAATCTTGGCTCCTTCTTGTGTTGCTCGATCCTCAACCGTTAATATTCCACCCGAATTCATTGATTTTAATGCATTATCGATCAAATTTAATATTAATGATTTCAATAAATCCGGCTCTATCTTACAAATTGCTTTTTTTAAATTTAAATTCACAAGAATATCTTGTTCTTTTAAACGATACTGCATGGATGTAACTGCTTCTTGAATCATTGGCTCTAAATCTTGTTTTTTCATCTGAAACTGTTGATTTTTCAAAACAAGAAGTTTCATTAATTTTAATGATAAATTCTGTAATCGTTTTCCTTCTGAATAAATATACCCACATGCTTCTTTTTGCTCTTCTTTCGAAAGAGCTTCCATCCGCATCAGATCTGCATACCCTATGATCGATGTAAGTGGTGTCTTCATTTCATGAGCAAAACTTCCCATAAATTCTTCCTGGTTTTTTAACAATTGATCCAATTTCATTAACTTTTCTATCAATTGTTCTGTCATATAATTAAAACTGACTGAAAGTTCTCCAATTTCATCTTCTGTATGCACTGGAACCCTGACAGAATAATCACCGTCTGCAATCTGCTTCGAAACCTGCGACAATTTCTGTAATGGTCTTGTAAGGATCATTGCCAGAAAATAGGATACTACAATCTCAATTCCTATTACTAATACAAAAATCTTACGAAAACTTACCAACTGCTGATGCCTTGTCGCATATACTTCTGAAATATCATATGCTCCCTGAAAAACCATAGTTTCCTTTCCATAAGAAATCTTACTAGTAATCTGATAATATACTTTATTTTTATTTTGGAATACTACCGCTTTTCCCTGTTTCGTTGAAAAACCATTGCTTCTCCTAAAATTATCATTTTTACGATTGTAATAAAGTGGCTGCTTCCATTGAACCTCTCCATGTTGTTCCTTTAATAATCGAACTGAGCTGTCTCTTAGCAAGCCCTGCCAGTTTAATCGTTTCAATACACTCGCAAATGTTTGATTCTGATACGTATCATCCATCTCATTAATTTCTTTTAACATTCTTAAGATCATTTCGTAAGAATTCCTTGCTGCTCTTTTTTCTTGTTTGATAGATGCTTGATATGAATATTGAATCAGCAACATTCCTCCAAATCCAAATGAAAATGAAACGATCAACATTGTTATGATCATTAATTTCCAACGAAATTTCATCTTGGTACCTCCAGACGGTATCCCATCTTGGGCACAGTGATCAAAAAATCTTCCCAGCCAACTTTCTTTCGAACTCTCTGCACATGAAGATCTACCGTCCTGCTTCCCGCAATGTAATCTCCACCCCAAACACGTTCATAAATTATTTCCCTGAATAATACATTTCCAGGATTCCTTGCAAACAGCAATAATGTATCATATTCCTTCTTGGTCAAGTTAATTTCTTTCCCTTCTTTTTTTACGCACATTGCATCTGTGTCGATTTCTAAACCTAATATATTGATGATACGATCTAATTTGTGATATCGTCTTAATACAACCTCAATCCTTGCCAATAATTCCATAATCTCAAATGGTTTTACAATATAGTCTTCTGCTCCATATCGCAGACCATTTACTCTGTCATTAAGATCTCCTTTTGCTGTCAGGAAAATGACTGGTATCTCTAATGGTTTTACGTATTCTAAAACTTCAAACCCATCAGCCCCGGGCAGCATGATATCTAGTAAGATCAAATCTGGATAATTCTTTTCCAGCATATCAATTGCTTCTAACCCATCATAAGCACATTCACTATGATAGCCGGCTTTCTTTAAACTTAGTGCGATCAGATTTGAAATTGGCTTTTCATCTTCTACGACCATGATGTTCACCATAATTGTTCTCCTTATTGTTTTATTGATTTTCCTTATTGTTTTTGTATGCTGCCCAAAACCTTTTCTATTTTACGAATTCTTTGCATCATACTTGCATCATATTTTTATCATTTTTTACAAACTGATTTCAATAAAAAGAGCAAAAACAAATCATCTCTGTCTGTCTTTGCCCTTTTTCTTTATTATTTTATCTTCAATTCCTTGTCCTATACATACTGAATATTCATCACACTTGTACCAACTGCATAACTTACCATATTCATTACACTCTTCACAACGGTTGTACATGCATGTACGATATATCTGATATCTTCTTCTACTGTATGTGCAAGCTTCATATAAGAATTATGAATACTTCTAATATATGATGTCAATTCTTCCACAGAATCATATGCCGCAACATGCTCCTTGATCTGTGCTGCTTCTTCTGTCTGAAGAAATGCTCTCATTCCAAACTTCAGATCACGTTCATAATAGCAATGATCCTTTACATTGCCTGGATAATGATCATTATGTGGGAATGTAAAATAATCTGCAATGTAATGAATGATCACACCAAGACCTGCACAACGTCGCATATTCATTCCCTTATCTTTATCGTAATTGGCAATAAATTTTGAAATCTTACGTTCAATATCATCAAATGTAATATCAAACTTATGAGGTGTCGTCACAAATGATGGTCTGCAGTCTGGCCAGATACTTCCTACATAAAACGGTAATCTATAATCGAATACATTGTCAAGTTCCATAGAATCCATAATCTGCCCTGCTAATGAAATATGTGATTTCTTTCTCATATAAATGATACTCCTTATAATTGGAACCATATCCGGATCATATATTCCTTCCAGATATCGTCGTCATCTGCTTTGTTACACCCTTTGACTCAAATTATATAATTTTATCTGTCAATATGCAACCAAATGATGAATTCTTTATATTTTTTTAATATTTAGCCTGTAATTTATTTAATCTTCCATGTATTTCCGTAATAAATCTAATATTTTGCCGCTATTAAATCCTTTTCTCGCAAAATATCCGTAATATTTCTGAAAATTCTCCTTAGTGACGGAACCCTTTTGCCGAATCCTCTTCTTAACCTGTTCTTCCAAGATATCATCTTCTTCGTATTCATATTCCTCAAAGACCCTCTCTAATGTCTCCGCAGTGATTCCTTTCTTCCGAAGGTCCATCTTAATCTGAATCTTACTCTTACTTCCTGACTTGTATTCCATGTAGCGGCGTACATATTCTTCATCATTGATATATCCAAATGACTCCACATACGCAACTGCCCCTTCCGTAATAAATTCTGGAAATTCTGCTCTCATAAGACGTTCTTTTAATTCCTTTTTTGTACGATCCTGATATTTTAACAATGACATAGCTTTTAACTTCGCCCGATGCAACAGTAATTTGTTTAATTCTTCAAATTCTTCCTGTCCGATCTCGTCTTGTTCATGGAATCCCAATCGTCTTATCTCATTATAGTAAAGCAGGCAGTACTTTTCTTCATCGAAGAAAAGCCTGACCTGCTTTGTTCCTACTTTATCTAGTTTCGTAATGATCATTATTCTTCAGAAACCTGAGTCTCTGCCTTAGGATCGTTGTTGGCATTCTCAGCATCTTCCTCTAACAGTCCATAGTGGACACGGATTGCATGTTCCACTGTCTCTGCGATATCCGGGTGATCTTCTAAGTACTTCTTGCTGTTCTCTCTACCCTGTCCGATCTTCTCTCCGTTGTATGCATACCATGCACCACTCTTATGAATGATATCTGCATCTGCTGCAAGATCTAAAATATCTCCATACTTGGAAATTCCTTTTCCAAACATAATATCAAATTCTGCTTGTTTAAACGGAGGAGCCACCTTATTCTTCACTACTTTGATCCTTGTTCTGTTACCAATCATCTCTCCTGCCTGTTTTAATGTCTCTGTTCTTCTGACATCTAAACGGATAGATGAATAGAACTTAAGTGCACGTCCACCAGTTGTTGTCTCTGGGTTTCCAAACATGACTCCAACTTCTCACGCAACTGATTGATAAAGATAACTGTGCAGTTAAACTTACTTACAACACCTGTTAACTTACGAAGTGCCTGTGACATCAATCTTGCCTGAAGACCTACGTGAGAATCTCCCATATCTCCATCAATCTCTGCCTTCGGTACTAATGCAGCTACAGAATCGACGATAATGATATCGATCGCTCCAGATCTTACCATTGTCTCTGTGATTTCAAGTCCCTGCTCTCCTGTATCTGGCTGAGAGATATAAAGGTTATCAATGTCAACCCCGATATTCTTTGCATAGACCGGATCAAGGGCATGCTCTGCATCAATGAATCCTGCAATCCCGCCTCTCTTCTGGACTTCAGCTACCATATGAAGTGCTACTGTTGTCTTACCACTAGATTCAGGTCCATAAATCTCGATGATACGTCCCTTAGGTACTCCACCTACTCCTAATGCGATATCAAGACTGATAGAACCTGTTGGTGTTACTTCGATCGTACGGTCTGCCTGGTACTCTCCAAGTTTCATGACAGATCCCTTACCATAGTCTTTCTCGATCTTAACCAATGCGGCATCCAATGCCTTTAATTTCTCTTCCTGTTTCATATATGTTTACTCCTTTTAATTTCAAATATTTATCTTATATTCTTCTATCTTTTAATTTCCTGTTTAGAGTATAGCATATCCTTACACTAAAAAACAAGTGTTCGAGCGAATATTTGTTCGATTTTTATTCGTGATCCTTTTTCTTATGATGATTCTCATAGAAACTCTTCAACCAATGCATGTCTTACCATAGTTAACGCTCTGCATACAGCTGTTTCTCTGACTTTCTGTCTGTTACCGTTTAACTGGTATTTGTTTACTTTCGTCTTTCCATTAACACTGACACCGATGTAAACAAGTCCTGCCTTCTTCTCAGGTGTTTCACCGCCCGGTCCAGCAAGACCTGTGATTCCAACACCGACATTTGAACCAGCCTGTCGTGCAACACCTTCCGCCATCTGTCTGGCCGTATCTTCTGAAACTGCTCCAACGGTATTTAGAGTTTCTTCTTTTACTCCAAGATATTTCATCTTAGCTTCATTTGCATATGTAATGAAACTTTCATTTAAGACATCCGATGCTCCTGCAACATTAACTAACCTTGCTGTAAACATTCCTGCTGTACAGGATTCTGCTGCTGCGATCGTATAATGATGTTTACTTAACATATCAACCACAACATCTTCTAATGTTTCATCTTCTTTTGTCGTAAATATCTTATGACCAAATCTTCTGTATAATTCTTCTGTTATTGGTGTAACAAGCTTCTTTGCTTCATCTTCACTTACCGCTTTTGCTGTCACTCGAAGATGAACTTCTCCTAATTTGGCATATGGGGCAACTGTAGGATTCGTCTGCTTTTCGATCAAATCTTCAATCTCTGCTGCAACGCGGCTTTCTCCCATACAATCAATCTTCACAACATCGGAGTATAATACCTCTGAACTTAATTCTTTTATGATCGGTTCTACCTGATCATGGAACATTGGAAGCAGTTCATTTGGAGGCCCTGGGAGTAAAACTACTTTCTTCCCTTCTTTTGCATGAATGACCATTCCCGGTGCTGTTCCATTTTCGTTATATAAAACAGTACAATCTTCTGGCACTAATGCCTGTTTTAAATTATTCTCTGTCATGTTACGATGACTTCTCGCAAAATATTCTTTCAAGCGTCTTAGTGCTTCTTCATCTTCTACAAGCCCCTGTCCACATGCTTTCGTTGCAATTTCCTTTGTAAGATCGTCTTTCGTTGGTCCAAGTCCACCAGATAAGATCAAAATATCAGATCTTTCAAGTCCCTGTCTGATCACATTTTCTAATCTTTCTGGATTGTCGCCTACTGTCGTCTCAAAAAAAACGCTTATCCCCAATGAGGCTAAGCGTTCTGATAAGTAGGCAGCATTGGTATTCACGATGTTTCCTAATAAAATCTCTGTTCCTACGCAAATAATTTCTGCTGTCATAATTGTTGTTCCTTTCTGGATCTAATTTCCTTCAGATAATACCTGTTTATTCTTCACCAAATAATCAACTAAAGAAATAATTGTCAGGGCTGTTGCAATGACGATCAAAATATTCTCGATCATCACAGCTGTGCTTGTTCCAAGATCAATGATCAGCATAATGATCATAAACATCTGAAAGTTTGTCTTAAATTTTCCCCAGTAGCTGGCTGCGATAACGATTCCATTATCAGAGGCGATCAGGCGGAATCCACTAATGATAAATTCTCTTGCAATAATAATGATCGCTACGATAGATGATAAACGGTGCATTCCAACTAATGCGATCATTGCAGAACAAACTAATAATTTGTCTGCCAATGGATCCATAAATTTTCCGAAGTTTGTTACCAGATTGTATTTTCTTGCAATATGTCCATCTAAAAAGTCTGTAAGACTCGCTAGAATAAATACAACAACTGCGATCCACTTGCTATAATCCCCTGCACAATCTGTCAGCAAGAAAAATAAGAATACCGGGATCATAAGTGTTCTTAAAATTGTTAACTTATTTGGTAAATTCATAATCTACTTCTCCTATCACATCATATTCTCTACCCTGGGTAATTTTAACATAAACAAAGTCTCCTGTCATCAATTCTTCTGGAGAATTTATAAAAACACATCCATCTACCTTTGGTGCATCCATATAAGAACGTCCAACGTAGATATCATCTTCAAATAAATATCCTTCTACCATGACTTTGATCGTTTTACCGACTAACTGCTGGGTATGTTCATAGGAAATCTCCTGCTGAAGACTCATCAGTTCATCTCTTCGTTCTTCTTTGACTTCTTCATCGATCTGATCCTCAAATGTTGCTGCCAGTGTATCTTCTTCCGGTGAATAAGTAAAGACTCCTAAACGATCAAATTGACATTCTTCTACAAAGTTCATTAATCCTTCATGATCTTCTTGGCTTTCTCCTGGAAATCCAGTGATCAGTGTTGTACGGATCGTGATATCAGGAATCTCTTTACGAAGTTTCTTGATCACTGCTACAAGATCTTCTCTTGATGTTCTTCTTCCCATTCTCTGTAAGATACGATTCTCACTATGCTGAATCGGCATGTCAATGTAATTGCAGACTTTCTCTTCTGTCTTGATCACTTTGATCAGCTCATCTGTGATTTCTTCTGGGTAGCAGTATAACAGGCGGATCCATTCAATCCCTTCGATCTTGCAAAGTTCATGAAGTAATAACGGAAGCTGTTTTTCTCCTGTCAGGTCTTTGCCATACAGTGTTGTTTCCTGAGCTACCAGTACTAATTCTTTCACTCCTTCAGATGCTAAACGCTTTGCCTCATTCAACAGTTCTTGCATTGGAACACTTCTGAAACGTCCGCGGATCTTTGGAATGATACAATAGCTGCATCGCTTGTCACAACCTTCAGCAATTTTTAAATATGCCATGTGATTTCCTGTTGTTACAACACGTTCTACTTCAGAATTATCTGGAAGATAATCAATACTTTCGTAATGTTCAAAATGTTCCCCTGTATTTTCTTCTAATGCGGTATTCACTGCTTCTACAATAGAATCATAACTTGTTGTTCCAAGAACTGCATCAATCTCTGGAATCTCTTTTAAGATCTCGTCTTTATAACGTTCTGCGAGGCATCCAGCAACAACCAATGCCTTCAGATTCTGTTCTTTGTACTGTGCCATCTCTAAGATCGTATTGATACTTTCTTCTTTGGCATCATGGATGAAACAGCATGTATTAATTACAATAACATCTGCCTGTGTCTCATCGTCGGTCAAAGTGTAGCCATGCTTGGTCAAAAGGCCAAGCATAACTTCACTGTCTACTAAGTTTTTATCACATCCAAGCGAAATAAATAATATCTTCATTTCTCTTACTCTCCAAACAATTTCTTAGATTCTACACAGTTTTTCATTAACATTGCGATCGTCATTGGTCCAACTCCACCTGGAACTGGTGTGATCGCAGATGTCTTTGGTGCAACTTTGTCATAATCTACGTCACCACAAAGTTTGTTATTTTCATTTCTGTGGATTCCAACATCAATGACAACTGCTCCATCTTTTACATAAGAATCATCAATAAATTTTGGTTTACCAATTGCTACAACCAAGATATCTGCACGTTTGCAGACTTCTTTTAAGTCTTTTGTATGAGAATGGCATACAGTCACTGTTCCGTTCTCACGTAATAATAACATTGCCATAGGTTTTCCTACAATGTTACTTCTTCCGACTACCACACATTCTTTCCCATCAATTTCGACACCAGAACGTTTTAATAACTGGATCACTCCGGCTGGTGTGCATGGTAAGAATCCTTTTTCTCCGATCACCATATTTCCAACACTGACTGGATGGAATCCGTCAACATCTTTCTTAGGATCGATTGCTAATAATACTTCATCTTCATCCAAATGTTTTGGAAGTGGAAGCTGTACTAGGATTCCGTTGATCTTAGGATCCTTATTGCATTTATCCACGATCGCCATTAATTCTTCCTGTGTTGTCTCTTCTGGAAGCTCATAGCTTACAGACTCGATTCCTACATACTCGCAGGCACGTTTTTTATTGCGTACGTAAACACTTGATGCAGGATCTGCTCCTACCTGAATAACAGCAAGCGCAATATCTTTTCCCTCTGCTTTCAGCTGCGCTACTTCTTCTTTTACTTCATCTTTGATTTCCTGAGAAATCTTCTTTCCATCAATAATCTGCATTGTATTTCCTCGTCATTTCTTTTAAGTATATATTGGCTTTATTTTTGTTGATTAGAATAATCCTGTGATAACTCCATCGTCATTTACATCGATTCCTTCTGCTGCTGGTTTCTTTGGAAGTCCAGGCATTGTCATGACATCACCTGTCAAGGCTACTAAGAATCCTGCACCTGCATTGACATAGATCTCACGGATCGTAATATCAAATCCTTCTGGGCGTCCAAGCTTCTTAGGATCATCAGATAAAGAATACTGGTTCTTCGCCATACAGATTGGAAGATTTCCATACCCAAGTTCAGTCAGTCTCTTCTTCTGACGTGCTGCAGCTGCTGTGTATACAACTTTATCTGCTCCATAAATCTTAGTTGCGATCGTTTCGATCTTTTCTTCTATCGTTGTATCATCATATGTATATAATGGTTTGTAATTGCTTTCTTTATTATCTAATGTACGAAGGATTGCTTTGGCAAGTTCGATTCCACCTTCTCCACCTTTTTCCCATACCTGAGATAATGCAAAATCACAATCTCTTTCTTCGCAGAAATTCTTGATAAATGTAAGTTCTGCCTCTGTATCTGTTGCAAACTGGTTTAATGTTACAACAACAGGAACTCCAAACAATTTTAAGTTCTCGATATGTTTTTCAAGATTTACGATACCTTTGCTTAACGCATCGATATTTTCTTCTGCCAGATTGTCTTTTGGAACTCCACCATTGTATTTTAAAGCACGTACAGTTGCTACTAATACAACTGCATCTGGATGAAGATCAGCCATCTGACACTTAATATCCATAAATTTCTCTGCACCAAGGTCAGCACCGAATCCTGCTTCTGTAATTGCGATATCTGCTAATTTTAACGCTAATTTTGTAGCCTGTACGCTATTACATCCATGTGCGATATTGGCAAATGGTCCACCATGTACGAATGCTGGTGTATGCTCTAATGTCTGGATCATATTTGGTTTAATAGCATCTTTTAATAATGCCGCCATAGCTCCAACTGCATTCAAGTCTTTGGCTGTGACTGGTTCACGGTCCATGTTGTATGCAACGATGATCTTTCCTAAACGTTCTTTTAAATCTGCCATATCATTTGCAAGGCAAAGAATTGCCATGATCTCAGATGCTACTGTGATGACAAAATGATCCTCACGGACAACACCATCCACACGACGTCCAAGTCCGATGACTGTATTTCTTAATGCACGGTCATTCATATCAATACATCTCTTCCATACAACATCTCTTGTATCGATATTTAATTTGTTTCCCTGCTGAATGTGATTATCAAGCATTGCTGCTAATAAGTTGTTTGCAGATGTGATCGCATGAAAATCCCCTGTAAAATGAAGGTTTAAATCTTCCATTGGTACAACCTGTGCATATCCACCACCGGCTGCTCCACCTTTGATACCAAAACATGGTCCAAGAGATGGCTCACGAAGAGCACAGATTGTTTTCTTTCCAAGTTTGTTTAACGCCTGGGATACTCCGACACTTGTTGTTGTCTTTCCTTCACCTGCTGGAGTTGGGTTGATCGCTGTCACAAGAACAAGTTTCCCATCTTCGTTATTCTTAACTTCATCCATGAAATGAGAATCAAATTTGGCCTTGTATTTTCCATATAATTCAAGGTCGTCTTCTTTGATTCCGATATTCGCTGCAACTTCTTTGATCGGTAATAATGTGGCTTCCTGTGCAATTTCAATATCTGTTTTCATAATAGTTTCCTTTCTATAGATAATCTTCTTTGTATTGTTCAAATTGTTCTTCGCTCATAAGAACTTTCCTTGGCTTGGTTCCTTCTTCTTCTCCGACGATTCCTGCTTCGCATAACTGATCCATTAGTCTGGCTGCACGGTTAAATCCAATCTTAAAGACTCTTTGAAGACTTGCGATCGAAGCCTTGTCTTTGTCAATAATAAACTCAGCTGCTTTTTCAAAATATTCATCCCTTTCCTGCGATGTTGCTGCTTTGACCGCAGCTGTCTGAATCTTTTCCTGAATGTCTGCACCATAGCTATCTTCGGCATTATTTTCTTCCCTTAAGAATTCTACAACCTTGCTGACTTCTTCATCACTGACAAATGCACCTTGTACACGGATTGGTTTCTGATATCCAGATGGATAGAACAGCATATCACCTTTTCCTAATAACTTTTCTGCACCATTCATATCGATAATTGTTCTTGAATCGACTCCTGATGATACTGAAAATGCAATTCTTGAAGGTACATTCGCTTTGATCAGGCCTGTAATGACGTTAACAGATGGTCTCTGTGTTGCGATTACCAGATGAATTCCTGCTGCCCTGGCAAGCTGTGACAGGCGCACGATCGCATCTTCTACTTCACCCGGTGCAACCATCATAAGGTCCGCAAGCTCATCTACAATGATAACGATCTGCGGAAGTTTCTTAAAATCTTCCCCTTCCATACCATTCTTGATCGATTCCTCGACCTTCTCATTATATCCAGTTAAGTTTCTTACATTCACTTCTGCAAACTTCTTATATCGCTCTCCCATCTCCATCACAGCCCAGTTTAACGCACTGGATGCCTGCTTCGGATCTGTAACGACCGGAATCAGCAAGTGTGGAATTCCCTGATATGCACTTAATTCTACGACCTTTGGATCGATCATGATCAGTTTCACTTCATCTGGCGTTGCCTTGTATAAAATACTCATGATCAATGTATTAATACAAACTGACTTACCAGAACCTGTTGCTCCTGCGATCAAAAGATGCGGCATCTTGGAAATATCTGACACGATCACCTGTCCAGCAAGGTTCTTTCCTACTGCAAATGCAATCTTTGATCTTGCCTGTGCAAATTCCTGATTCTCGATCAGTTCCCTGAACATTACCATCTGGTTTGTCTTATTCGGAACTTCGATTCCAATTGCTGATTTACCTGGAATCGGTGCTTCAATTCGAATATCTGCTGCTGCAAGATTTAACTTAATATCATCCGCAAGATTTACGATCTTGCTGACTTTCACACCTTGTTCTGGATGTAATTCAAACTGTGTAACGGATGGTCCACAGCTAATATTGGTAATTGTAACATGAACTCCGAAATCTTCCAATGTTTTTTGCAGTTTTTGTGCAGTCTGACGAAGTTCTTCTTTGTTATTTCCCGCTGTTTTCTTTCCTTTCTCCAATAAAGATACTGGTGGAAACTTATAATCTCCTTCTTTAGTCCGAACCTGCGGAAGAATCTCCACTGGTTTCGATGGTGTATTCTTATCCTTATTCACAAAAGATTTCTTCGATGCATTCGGCTGTACTGGTTCAAATATTTCTTTTGGTTCTTTGTCTGTTTCTTCTTGAACGATCAGATCATCAAAATCCTTCTGTATCGGTGTTTGTTTTGTTTTCTCTTCTGGTTCCATAGGAGGCATTGGAGATGCCTGTGATGGTTTCGGTCTTCCAGATCGCAAATCCGGAATATGCATCGATCGTTTCTTTCTCGGTGCTGTTTCTTTATCCTCTTTGGACACCTCTTTTGCTTTTCGTTTCTTCTTCGCTAGTCGTTCTTCTATATCTTCTTCATATCCTTCTACTGTAAAGAAATCAACTGCTTTCTTAAGGAAAGAAAGTAAGGATCTCTCTGTTACAAGGATCAATGAGATTACAGAAATCAATAAAACAACCAAAACACTTCCTGCCCCTCCCAGTTCCTTATAAAGGATTGAACAGATCAATGCACCCAGATACCCGCCTCCTCTGTGGGTTCTTCCACTAAATACAAAGGCTGAATAAGCATCTCTTACTTCTATATTATATATCATCTGAAAAATTGTGGATACCATACATAACAGCAGGATTGCAAAACATGTCTTCTTCACTGCAAGACTGCTATAATCATTGGAGATCAATAAAATTGCCAGAATAAAGCTTACCGCCGGAATGATGTAATGAGTCGTTCCAAACGCTCCAAAGAAAAATGTACTGATGCTGTTTCCTATGTATCCGCATATTCCAAAATTACTTAAAAATAAAAAAATGAAAAGAGCAAAAACAACTAATACTGCAATCTCTTTATAAAACGGTGCAAAATCTTTTTGTCTTGTGCGTGTCCGTTTCTTTGCAGAAGATGTCTTCCTCTTTCTTGTCTTCTTTGCTGCCATAGAAATTGTTACCTCTCTTTGTATACATTTTGTATACATAATCTGCGTATTTTCTTATTTTACAATTAATTATCAAAATACGCAAGTCCCACCATAGAAAAAGGGAAATGTATTTATCTCCCATACATTTCCCTTTTCTTTTAACCTCTTAATATTGTGCAGTTTCTGGAGGTACAAAATCTTCCGCTTCTTTTACAAACTTCTTAACCTGAATTTGTGCTTTCATAACTGGTATATTGGTTCCAGCTCCTGCAACACATCCACCTGGACATCCCATTCCTTCGATCATATAGCCTTTTTTCTTTCCTGCTTTCGCCTGTAAAAGCATTTTCTTACAATCTGCAAGACCTTCCACATGATCGATCTTTACTTCTGTTCCAGGATAGTATTCATCAATACATGCCTTGATCGCTCCAGCTACTCCACTTGCAACTGCATATCCACGTCCGGCTCCAAAGGCATCATTTAACTCTTCTTCTTTTTCATATGTGTTAAAATCAATTTCTTTCGCATCAAACATTCCAGCCAATTCTTCAAATGTGATCACAAAATCGACCTCACTTCGCACTGTCCGTCTGGATGCTTCTAACTTTTTGGCAACACATGGCCCTACAAAAACAATTTTTGCATTTGGAGATGCAATCCTTGCCGCTCTTGCCGTTGCTACCATTGGTGTTAGTGCATTAGAAATTTCATCAATCACCTCTGGAAAATATTTCTTTCCAAGCATAGACCATGATGGGCAGCATGATGTCAGCAAGAATGGCAGTTTCCCTGTAGCCACACTTTGAACATAATGCTTTGCCTCTTCTAAGGCCCCTGCATCTGCTCCAACTGCAACTTCCCACACATCTGCAAACCCAATATCAAGAAGTGCAGCTTTTATCTTATTTGGCGTTGCTTTTGGTCCAAATTGTCCGACAAATGCAGGTGCTAAGATCGCGATCACTTCCGCACCTTCATTCATTGCCTTGATCAACTGGTAAATCTGGGATTTATCTGCAATTGCTCCAAACGGACAATTTACCATACACATACCACAAGAAACACATTTATCTGGATTGATCTTAGCTCTTCCTGCATAATCTGTTTCAATCGCTCCAACCCCACAGGCATTTGCACAAGGACGTTTTCTTTCATAAATCGCACCATATGGACAGACCTTTTTACATTGTCCACATTTGATACATTTTTCCTGATCGATATAAGAATATCCATCCTTAAAACTAATTGCCTTCTTCGGACAAACTTCCATACACGGATGTGCCATGCATCCCTGGCACTGCTCTCCTACAATAAATGCCTTCTCCTTACATTCATTGCATGCAGATGGAATCACCTGAA
>OMEQ01000535.1_pt1 | contig 23933 bp, 24 predicted proteins | sample 1645451 | NCBI WGS metagenome assembly OMEQ01 (sample SAMEA103958142, study PRJEB25191) | human gut metagenome | biome: human-associated habitat [ENVO:00009003]; feature: intestine environment [ENVO:2100002]; material: feces | place: Germany | collected 2013/2015
CGTTGCGCCGACGCTTGGGAACGCAAGCGAGACGAACCCGCCGCGCAACCCGCCGGGCGCGGTACATAAAAGGCAGCCGTGCTCTTCGCGAATTTCTGCGCCGAGCTTGCGCAGCGCCTCCAAATGCAGATCGATGGGCCTTGGGCCAAGCTCGCACCCGCCGGGAAACGACAACCTTGCTTCGCCGCAGCGGGACAGAATCGCGCCCAAAAACACGATGGACGAGCGCATCTCCCGCATGAGGCTGTGGGGAATATCGCAGCGGGTCATGCCGTCCGCGCAGACCGTTAAGGTATCGCCCGTGTGGGTACAGCGGCATCCGAGCCGCCGCAAAATGGTGACTGCCGTGTGCACATCGGACAGTGCGGGGCAGTTATGCAGCACCGTTTCGCCCTCACAGAGGAGTGCCGCCGCAAGCAGCGGCAGCGTGCTGTTTTTCGCGCCCTGCACGGTGAGCTCGCCGCAAAGACGATTGCCGCCGCGCACCAAAACCGCTTCCTGCCGGGCACAGCCCGTATGTTCCAGTTCATATTCTTCCATATACACACCCCGTATTCTGTAAGGCGGCAGAAAGCGCGCCTTTGGATACGGTCATAGTATGCAGCGGAAAAATTTTGGGGTATGTCCGCCTGAAATGCGTTTTACGGTTTACTTTTTTGCTTTTTCGCAAATGATGTTGTAAATGCGGTTATTTGCGTCCAGCACGGCCATGGCTTTCGCGTTTTTGCCGATCTCTTCGGCGCGGCCCGGCTCGGAAAGGATGGTGTTCACCGTTTCCCACAGCTTTTCACCGGTGAGGTCTTTTTCTTCGATCATCACGGCGGCATCGCGGTTTACGAGCGCCATGGCGTTATGGAACTGGTGATTTTCGGCAACGTTCGGGGACGGAATCAGAATGGAGCACTTGCCCGTGGCTTCGATCTCCGTTAAGGTGATGGCGCCGGCACGACCGATGACGAGGTCGGCGGCGGCGAGGCACTCCGGCATGTTGTCTATGTACTCGAGCATGCGAATCTGCGGATTTTCTTCTTCCTTTACACCCGCTGCGTGCACTTCGTCGAGGAATTTTTCATCGTGCTGGCCGTAGCCGTGGATGTGCTGATATTTCTTCTCTTTGGCGCTTTCACCGAGCATGTATGCCGCGGCTTTATTGAGCGCCGCTGCGCCGAGGCTGCCGCCGAATGACAGCACAAGCGGGCGATCGTCGAGGTTCAGCGCCTTGCGGGCGGCTTCGCGCTCGGCCTGCAAAACGGAAACGCGCACCGGGTTGCCGGTGAAGACGCAGTTATCTTTGCGGTCGAGGTACTTTTTCGCGTCCTCCACGGCGAGCATGACGCACTCCGCGTGCTTTGCAAGCGCTTTAGTCGTCATGCCGGGATAGGCGTTCTGCTCGTGGATAACGGTGGGAATGCCGAGCTTCTGTGCGGCGCGAATGACGGGGCCGCTGACGTAACCGCCGGTGCCGACGCAAATATCCGGCTTAAACGCCTTGATGATGCGCTCGGACTCGATAGACGAGGAGAACAGGCGGAACACGGTTTTGATGTTGCGGCGGATGTTCTTCGCCGTTAATTTACGTTGAAAACCCGAGATGCGGATGGTTTTGAAATCGAAGCCCGCTGCGGGCACAAGACGCTCTTCCATGCCGCCCTTGTTGCCGACGTACAGGATTTCGGCATCCGGCTGCTTGGAGCGCAGATAACCGGCCGCCGCAAGCGCCGGATTGATGTGGCCGGCGGTGCCGCCGCCTGCAAATAACACACGCATAATTGAATACCCCTTTTACATTTTTTCTGTATTGGAATGCCGCGAGACCGACAGCAGCACGCCCATTTCCGCAAGAAGCATGATGAGCGCCGTGCCGCCGAAGCTGAAGAACGGCAGGCTGATGCCGGTGTTCGGGATGGTGTTTGTGACAACGCAGATGTTGAGGATAGCCTGAACGCCGAACTGGAACGTGATGCCAAGCGCCAGCATGGTGCCGAAGCGATCACGCGCATGCAGCGCGATATATACGCCGCGCCAGATGAAAAGCGCAAACAGGATAATGACAATAAGCGCGCCGATGAAGCCGAGCTCCTCGCACACTACGGCAAAAACGAAGTCGTTTTGCGGCTCCGGGATGTAGAGATACTTTTGTCTCGACTGTCCGATGCCGACGCCGAGCAGCTGCCCGGAGCCGATGGCGTAGAGTGACTGCACCGTCTGCCATGTATCGACGCCCTCCGGCGGGTTGAACGGGTCAAGCCAGCCGTGGACACGGTCCATGGCGTAGGCAAATTTTGAGGAAAACAGCACGAGCGCGCCGATGGCGGCTGCCGCCGCACCGCCGATGACGGCGAAATAGCGGAACTTTGTGCCGCCGACGAACATCATGATAAACGCGATGAGGCAGATGATGATGGTGGCGGAAACGTGTTTTTCCGCGATGACGAGCACGCAGATGAGGCCCAAAATACCGAAGAACGGCAAAAAGCCGTAGCGGAAGGTTTTCATCCTTTCGCCGTACAGCGCGATGAGGTGCGCAAACATCAAGATGAGCGCGAACTTTGCGATCTCAGACGGCTGGAATTCGACGAAGCCGAGGTTCAGCCAGCGCACCGCGCCGCCTTTGTTCGGCGCCAATTTTGTGCCCTTAAAGACGAGCACCATCAAAAGCAAAAGAATGGAGACGGCGAAAACGGGCAGGTTCAGTTTATGCAGCTGGTGATAATCGAATGTAGAGATGGCAAGCATCAGCACAACACCGACTAAGGCGAACATACCCTGACGGAGAATGAAGTAATAGCTGTTTCCGTAGTAGTAATACGCGTAGGCATAGCTTGCGGAGAACATCATGACAAGTCCCACGGCAAGCAGCACAAGGATCAAAAACAGCATGGTCATGTCAAGGCCGAGACCCAAAGTGAAAATTCTATATTTGATGCGCCCGCGCCGTTTGCCGCGCCTTGCGGCTGCGGATGCCGCCTCTTCTGCGGGCACGGCGGATAACCGGCGACTTGGGACCTGTTCAAGCCCGCGCGCCGTGGAGCGTCTTGTCTGCGCCATTGCTGCAAACCTCCTTTTTTCAGTTGATTTCTATTTTATCCCATTTTTAGGCGTTTAGCAGCCGAACACCGCCAAAAGTACGCCGATGATACCGGCAAAAAGTGTAACGCCGCTGAACACGAAGCAAATCTTATTCTCGTTCCAGCCGCACATTTCAAAGTGGTGGTGGATCGGCGCCATTTTGAAAATGCGTTTGCCGTGCGAAATTTTAAAGTATGTAACCTGTAAGACGACAGAGAGAATCTCTACAATATAGATAATACCGATGAGGATGAGCAGAATCGGCATATCCACGCCGAACGCCAGCGCGCACACTGCGCCGCCGAGGAACAGCGAGCCTGTATCGCCCATGAAGACCTTAGCCGGGTTGGCGTTCCAGAACAGGAAGCCGATCATCGCACCGACGATGGCCGCCGCGTAAAGTGAAAGCCCCACGCGGTTTAAAAGCATCGCGATAACAGAGAAGACGAGTGCGACGACGAGCGTGACGGACGTATTGAGGCCGTCGATGCCGTCTGTGAAGTTCACGGCGTTGACCATGCCGACGATGAAGACAGCCGCCAGAATGTAGTAGAAGAAGCCGAGGTCAACGGAGCCAAGGAACGGGATAACCGTTTCGGTGGTGCCGCCCGCAAGTGCGACGGAAAGCAGGTAGGCGCCGACGATGATGAACTGCAAAATGAGCTTTTGAATCTCGGTGAGACCGAGGTTGCGATGCTTTTTGATGCTGATGTAATCATCTAAAAAACCGACGATACCAAAGCCCACCGCCATGAGCGCGCCCGCCATGACCTTGACGAACATGAGCTGCGTTTCCGCGCCGCCGTTCAGCCACAAAAATGCGATGCAGATGACCGCCGCGACGGAGCTGCCGATGATGAACATGAGGCCGCCCATGGTGGGCGTGCCCTGTTTATTTTTATGCCAGCTGGGGCCGACCTCTCGAATGGTCTGGCCAAATTTGATCTTGTGCAGAAACGGCACCATGAAGTAGCCGAGCAGCCCTGTGATGACCGCCGCAATGACGATTGCAAGGCAATACAGTACAATATCCATACGTTATGAACTTCCTTTCCTACCCTCTCAATGTATGTTTTTACTCTTCGCTGTTCGTTGAGGTGTTGCCCGCCGCTTCGACGCCGCCGGAGCTGACAAACGAAATGCGGATGACGGAGCCGCGCTTGACCTTGGTGCCCTCTGCGATATCCTGACTTTGTGCATAGCCGGAATCGCCGTCGCCCACAACGAGCACCTGCACATCGGCAAGGCCCGCCAAGTAGCGGCAAGTATCGATGTCATAGCCGATGAAGCTCGGTACCTCCACATACGTTTCGGGATCCGGCTCTTCGGTGTAAAGCGCGACCATGCCTTCCTTCGGGATAGATGCACCCGGAGACGGCACCTGCACCGTGACGAGCGCGTCGTCTTCGGCGTCGCCGACAACCGTGCCGCTGAAGCCCTGCTCTTCCAGATGGCTTTTCGCTTCTGCCATGGTCATGCCAATGACGTTCGGCGCGGTAGCGGAGAGATTTTCATATTCCGATTCCGTATACTGCGGGTCTACGCCGAGGTACGGGAGCACCTCTTCCATGATGGCAGCGAAGATCGGGCCGGCCTGCGTGCCACCGGACGCGCCGCCGATCTGCGGCTCGTCGTAGAAAACGAGCAAGGCGTACTGCGGGTCATCCGCCGGGGCATAGCCGCCGTAGGAAACGACGTACTGCATGCCGCGGTCGTTGCCCTCTGCCAGATCCTGATAATACAGTGCGACTTTTTCGGACGTACCGGTCTTGCCCGCCACGCGGTAACCGGCGACATAGCCGTTTTTGCCGCTTTCGCTTGTGGCGTTTTTCTGGAGAATGGCCGTCATGCGCTTGGAGACATCTTCGGAGATGACCTGACGCTTGTAGCTTGTATCAGTCGTTTTGACAATGTTGCCGTCACTGTCCAGCATGCGGTCTACGACGTGCGGCTGCACAATATAACCGCCGTTTGCCACGGCTGCAATGGCCGTGATCATCTGAATCGGTGTGATGGAGAAGTTCTGGCCGAACGAAGACGTTGCAAGCTCAGAAGTATTGAGCTGATCTTCGGTGAAATACAGGCTGTCTGCTTCGCCGGGCAGGTCGATGCCCGTGCGCTGCGTAAAGCCGAAGGCTTCAAAGAAATTGAAGAATGTGTGGCGGCCCATTTTCTGGCCCAGCCAGATCATGTACGGGTTGCAGGAATTGCAGATGCCGTCCACCAGCGTTTCTGTGCCGTGACCGGAATGATACCAACAATACATGGGCTTAATGGTGGGGTCGTTAAAATCCCAATAACCGACACAGGTGTACGTGGAATCTTCAGAGGCCACGCCGGATTCCATGGCCATGGAGCCCGTGACCATTTTGAAAACGGAGCCGGGGTAGTACGTATCGCTGACGGCCTTGTTTCGCCACTGCTTGTTCTGCGCCTCGCCCCACATTTGGTCAGTGAGCTCATCGCGCAGCGTGGTGACGTCAATACGCTCGTAATCCGCAAGGGCTTTTTTCGCTTCCGCGCGCGCCTCGTCGGTCTCGGCGTTATCGATGGCAAGCTGTAAGGTGTTTAATTCCTGCTGCTCCTTTTCCTGCGCTTTTTTCAGTGCGTCTTCCACCTTTTCCGGGATGGCGTCTTCGGCCTCCTGCGAAATGGTGAACGGGTCGTTCGGGTCGTAGTCGCCCTTTGTGGAAAGCGCCAAAATCGCGCCGGTCTTGACGTTCATCAGAACGGCTGTGCCGCCCTCCAGCGCGCCGCAGGCCTCAAGACCCGCCTGCAGGTGCTTTTCTACGATGCTCTGCACGGTCTCGTCGATCGTGAGCACAAGGTCGTAGCCGTCCTGTGCCTGCACGTATTGGTCATACTGGAACGGCATGTCATCGCCCTGTGCGTTCTTCGCGCTGACAAGGCGGCCCGCCGTACCGGTGAGCTCGCTGTCGTATTCCGTTTCAACGCCCGCAAGGCCCTGATTATCCGTGCCCGTGAAGCCGAGCACCGTAGAAGCCGTGGTGCCGTAGGGATAATAGCGCTTGTAGTCTTCCATCAGCGTGATGCCGCGGCCGATTTTTTCGTCCTTGATATACTGCACGATCTCATCGCGCACCTCGGTCTCCACCTTGCGTTTGACATAGACAAAGTAGCTGTTCTGCTGCGCTTTTTTCAGGACGGCGTCGTAATCGAGCCCTAAAATTTCGGAAAGGCCCTTTGCAATCTTCACGTCGTCGCCTTCGTCGATGTAGTTCGGCTCCAAGGCGACCGTCCACACGCTGGCGCTCTGCGCCAAGACCTTTGTGCCCGTGGCGTCGTAAATGGTGCCGCGCGAGGGCGTAAGCTGCGTGGATTGCAAACTCTGGTCGACCGCATCGGTCTTTAAGGTTTCGCCGTTGACAAGCTGCAGGCGGACAAGATTTGTGATAACGGCGCCAAACCCGAGCACCAGCACAAAGCCCACGATGACCATTGTGCGCTGCCAGACGCCGGAACGATTTGATTTTGCCATGTAAAAAATGCCGTCCTTTCTGCTGCGCCCTTCATTCGCAGCCAAAAGTTGCCGTATACCGAAAAATGAGAGTTAAGAATAAACTCTCAACTCTCCTCTCAAATTCCCCTCTGCCGGGGGCCGCATAACCCATTTGTATTCTTTCATGCCGCAAAATAGCAGCGTATCCGCAAAAAATTCGTATGTATAAAGGCTAAATCAGGAAAAGAGCGACTGCAAGACCTGCCAGATACGGTCCAACAGGTTCGGTGTCTTTTCGGCCTGCACTACGGTGCCCTCATCATCCTGCGTGAGGCTGATGTAGGAGGTCTGCCCGTCCGCTACCTTTTCCATGCCGAGCTTTTCGCGCGCGATCTGCTCGATCTCCTCCGTATTGAGCTTGGAGGCCGCCTGCATTTCAAGCTGAATGGCAATGCTTTTCTCCTGCGAAAGGCTCTCGTTCGCCGTGTTGATCTCATCGGTGAGCTCCGTGAGCTGCACCTGACTGAACACCACCGCACCGATGGCGCCGACGATGACCAGCACCACCGCAAGATTCATGAGCATTTTGACCGTATTTGCACTGTGTCTGTGACTGCGGCGCAGCTGTTTTTCATCCAGCTTCACCACATTGTTTTTCTGTTGTTTTTGGGGCGCTTTCGGCTCCGGAAGCTTCGGTGCCGCGCTGCCGTGATCTCTGCTGTCGAAAAGATCAAAATCGTATGCGTTTGATGTAGATGCCATATTGTTTCCTCCTTTCGGAAACTTATCCCAACAAATTCAGCTGTATTCTCTCCGGGATACCCTAATTTTTCAAAATCTCACAGTTTTTCAATAACGCGCAGCCTTGCGCTGCGGGCGCGCGGGTTTTCGCGAAGCTCTTCCTCACTCGGCGCAAGACCCTTTTTGTAGATGAGCTTGCCCTTCGGCTTGTTGCCGCACACGCACACGGGGAAATCCTTCGGGCAGGTGCAGCCCTCGCACCACTTGTTCATCTGCTGCTTGACGATGCGGTCTTCAAGCGAATGGAACGTGATGACGGAAAGCCTGCCGCCGGACTTTAACAGCCCGAACGCCGCCGCAAGACCCTTTTTGAGCGCGTCCAGCTCGCCGTTTACCGCAATGCGCAGCGCCTGAAACGTTCTTCTGGCCGGATGGCCCTCCGCGCGGCGCACCGCTGCCGGCACGCTTTCGCGGATGATCTCCGCAAGCTCTAAGGTAGTTTCAATCGGTTTTTCTTCACGCGCTTTCACAATGCCCTTTGCAATGCGCACCGCGCTTTTATCTTCGCCGTAACGGCTGATGATCTCGGCCAATTCCTGCCAAGAGAGTGTGTTTACAAGGTCTGCGGCCGAGGTGCCGCTTTGGCTCATGCGCATATCGAGCGGGGCGTCGGCGTGGTAGGAAAAGCCGCGCTCTGCGGTATCGAGCTGATAGGACGAAACGCCGATATCGAGCAGCACGCCGTCGACATTAACGATGCCGTGCTCTAACGCGATCTTGTCCATATCGCAGAAGTTGCCCATGGCAACGACGGAGCCGGGATATTTACCGAGCCGCTCTTTCACAACGGCAATGGCGTCCGGGTCGCGGTCGATGGAAAGCAACGTGCCCGTTGTCAGGCGTTGTAAAATCGCGCCGGAGTGGCCGCCGCCGCCCGCGGTGCCGTCTATATAGGTGCCTTCCGGGTCGATGTTCAAGGACTCGATGGTCTCTTTGAACAGCACCGGTTTATGCTCAAAATGAATTTCACTCATGATATATTTGTCCGGCGGAACGGATGCGTTCCGGCAGACACTCCTCATTGAACTTTACCCGAAAAAAGCCGGGCTGATGAGCGCCAAGCGGGGCGAAAAGGCAATGAAAATCCAAAGCCCATGCGGTTTTCCGCAGGGTTTTCGCTGCTTGCACGTCCATTATACCTTATCCCACATAGAAAATCAACCCGCGGCAAAAAAATTTATGTTTACCATGTTCGATGAAAAAGCGCGGATTTCCGATATTTTTCTTGGGTTTTATTCGTGTATTTTCCGATTTTCGGCAAAATAGCGGTATGTTGAAAATTCTGTGCATTCTCATGCAAAAAAACTTTTGCAGTTTGTTCACATTCCCGGTTTTCGGAAGTGGCTCCGTTTACACGCTTTTTGTGGAAAAACACAGGATTCATCTGACTAACGGAGAGATGCAAAGAGCTCCCATATATAAAAAGGACGGCAATGCCGCCCTTTGGGAGACCCCCTAATTGGGTCTCCCGAGCATTAACAGTCCAGTGGACTGTTAATGCTCCCGTCCTGATTTTTGGGTAGGCAAAAAGATTTCGAGCTCTGCGGAGCTCGACCAAAGGTTTCACCTTTGGAATCTGACAAGCTTTTGAAAAAGCTTGAGCAAAACTTTTAACTCCGTTGCCGTTCGCTCGTTCTAACAAAAAACGGCAGCTCGCCCAGCTGCCGCGAACTGCCGTTTAAAGTTCTTAAATTACTGCTGTGCGCTCGTGCCGTGGATGGACTGGCGGGTCTTTCTCAGCTCTGCAAGGTTGGCGCTCATCGCGTCGTCTGTGCGGCGGAGCAGATCTTCCACATAGTCGTTGGAGGCCTTCTGCATGCTGCGGAACTTCTCCTGCGTCTGCGCCATGATGTCGTTTGCCTTTGCCTGTGCCTGGCGCACGATCTCTTCCTGGTTGACGAGTGCTTTTGCCTTCTCCTCTGCGACGCGCACGATGGTCTCGGCCTCGCGCTGCGCCTCGCTGATGATCTGGGCGCGGTCTGCGACGATGGCCTTCGCCTTGCGCACTTCGGACGGGATCGCCTCGCGAATCTCATCAAGGATCTGCTTTGCGTCTTCGCTATCTATAAACGATTTGCCGCCTGCAAAGGGAAGGTGCCAGCCTTTCTCCAGTACGTCGGTCAATTCATCGATCAAATCTTCTACGGTTGCCTGCGTGTTGCTCATAAAAAATCCATTCCTTTCGTATTTTTAGCCGCATTCAGTCTGCCGTGCGGCAAAGTCTCTGATTTATTTTCTCTAAAAGGCACTCGGGCACAAAATGGGAAATATCGCCGCCGAAGCCCGCAATCTGCTTGACCATGCTGGAGCTGAGGAACATGTGCTCGATGCTGGTCGGCAGGAACAGCGTTTCAAACTCCGGGTTCAGCTTTTTATTGGTGAGCGCCATCTGAAATTCATATTCAAAGTCGGAGATTGCGCGCAGACCCTTCACAATGGCAGCCGCATGCTTTTCGCTTGCATAATCTGCCAAAAGACCGCGCACGCAGTCTACCACTACATTTTCCATATCGGCCGTGACGGTGCGCAGCATTTCCATGCGCTCCTCCACCGTAAAGCTCGCGCGCTTATCCGGGTTTACCGGCACCGCAACGATGACTTTGTCGAAAATTTTGCACGCACGGGAGATGATGTCCATGTGTCCCAGCGTGACCGGGTCAAAGCTGCCCGGACAGATCCCTATTTTCATTGATATACCGCCCTTTTTGCGCTTACACCATGCTTTGATGGCGATACGCGGTCAGCAAGATTTTTCCGTAACGGTAGTCGCGCACGCGCACGAATTCCCCCGCCGTCTCCGGCAGCTCTTCGTCCGTGGGGTGCTCGCAGATCACGATACCGCCGCGGTTCATGTGCGGCGTGACCGCAAGGAGCGCCTTTGTGAGCGTGCCCGTGCGGTACGGCGGGTCGAGAAACGCGATGTCGAAGGTCTCGGTGCAGCGCAGCAGATACGATGCATACTCCGCGTTCATCACCTGCGCTTCGTTTTCAAACCCTGTGGTGTGAATGTTCTCCAGCACGACGCCGCAGGATGCCTTGGCGCTGTCTACGAACACAGCGCGCTTTGCGCCGCGGCTGAGCGCCTCGAGACCGATCTGGCCGGAGCCCGCAAACAGATCGAGAAACACGCGGCCCTCCAGGTCAAACTGCAAAATGTTGAAAAGCGCCTCTTTTACGCGGTCCGGCGTGGGACGCACAGCATCGCCCGGGAGCGTTTTCAATTTTCTGCCTCGGCGGGAACCGGTTATGATACGCACAGCCGAACACTCCTTTCTCTTTTGGAAGTCCGTATCCGAAATCTAAAAAACATGTACGGACACACTTCAAGTTATTATCTCATTTGAATAGAAATATGTCAACCGTTTTTGCGCAGTTTTTGCAGAGAAACGTCGAAAAATACGCAGGAACAACGTTATTCCCCATCGTTTTCTTCGCTGTGGAAATAACGGTAGACGGCGCGGGCGGCAGGGGCGTTCATGCCGGGCGTTTCCTCCAGCATTTCCTCCGTCGCCTCGCTGACGGCGCGTATGGTTGTAAAGTGCTTCATCAGCGCTTTGGCGCGCGTTTCGCCGATGCCCGGAATGGACGTGAGCGTGGTGGAGATGGTCGCCTTTTTGCGCTGCTGGCGGTGGTAGCCGATGGCAAAGCGGTGCACCTCGTCCTGAATGCTCGATACCAGCGTGAACACCGCGCGCGTAGACTGAATGGCGATTTCGCCGCCGTCCTCCGTGATGGCGCGCGTGCGGTGCTTATCGTCCTTTACCATGCCGTATACCGGCACGTCGATGCCCATTTCGCGCAGAAGCGGACGTATGGCGCCCACGTGTCCTTTGCCGCCGTCGAGCAGAATGAGGTCGGGCAGTCTGCCGAAGCCCTCGGGCTTATCGGCGGCGCGGTATTCTTCAAAACGGCGGCGGATGACCTCGCGCATGCTGCCGTAGTCGTCCTGTCCGTCGACAGTCTTGATTTTAAACTTGCGATACGCGCTTTTCAGCGGGCGGCCGTTTTCAAACACGATCATACCCGCAACGTTCTCGCCGCCCGCAAGGTTTGAAATATCGTAGGATTCAATATATTCCGGCGTTTTGGGCAGGTTTAAGAGCTGGCGCAGTTCATCGAGCGCGGAGGTCTCACGGCCCGTGGCGCGGCCCATAGCCTGCGCAAGCGCTTCCGCGGCGTTCGTGCGGCACATTTCCACAAGCTGCTTCTGTTCGCCCTTTTGCGGAATGTGGAACTTCACGCGGCGCTCCGCCTTTTTCGTCAGCCATTCTTCAAGGACGCCGTCGTCGTTGACGGGGCCGTCTATCGTGATGACGGGCGGGATCTTATCGCGCATCGAATAATATTGCATGACAAATTCGCTGCGGATCTGCTCCGGCTCGTCGTCGGCGTTTAATAAAAACGATTCGCGGTCATACAGTCTGCCGCCCGCAAAGCGGAACACCTGAATGCTCACCTTTTCGCCGCCGAGCACGAGCGCGATGACGTCCTGTTCCGGCACGCGGCTTGCGACAACCTTTTGGCGCTCTTTCAGCTTGTTGATGGCCGTAATGCGGTCACGGATGCGCGCGGCAAGCTCAAAATCGAGATTTTCAGCCGCCTCGTTCATTTTCTCCGTCAGCGTGCGCACGGAATCGCTTGTGCCGCCGCGGATGAAATCAAGCGCCTCCTGCACGGCCTCGTTGTATTCCTTTTGGCTCACGTGCCCGCGGCATGGGGCACAGCACTGCTTGATGTAGTAGTTGAGGCACGGACGGCCCCTGCCGATCTCCTGCGGGAATTTGCGCGTGCAAGACGGCAGACGGAAAATCTTCCGCGCCTCCTCCACGGTGTCCTTGATTGTCCACGCAGAAAGGTATGGGCCGATATACTTTGCGCCGTCATTCAGGACCTGCTTCGTCTCCGAAATGCGCGGCCAGTCGCCCGCTGTCACCTTAATATAACTGTACCCCTTATCGTCCTTTAAGAGAATGTTGTACTTCGGCTGGTGCTGCTTGATTAAACTGCTTTCCAAAATGAGCGCTTCAAACTCGCTGTCCGTCAGAATATACTCGAAATACTCGACATTCGAGACCATGCGGCGCACCTTTTCATTATGGTTTTTATCCGAGCCGAAATACTGGCTGACACGGTTTTTAAGCGCTTTCGCCTTGCCGATGTAGATGATGGTATCATCGCGGCTGTGCATGATGTACACGCCCGGGTGAAGCGGCAGCTTCATCGCCTTTTTGCGCAGCTCTTTGATATGCGCCATTTTTTCTTCCGTAAGCTGTACCATGCGCACCTCCATGCGGCTCAGTCACTAAGCGACTGAGAAAGAAGAAACGCCTACCGGAAATGCTCCGATAGGCGCCGTTTTGACAAGCTGAAATTATTCGGCAAAGCCGGATTCAACAAGAGCCACGAGGCTGTCAACAGCTTCCTGCTCGTCGGAACCATCAGCGATGATGTCGATCGACGTACCGCCGACGATGCCCAGAGACAGAACGCCCAGCAGGCTCTTTGCGTTTACGCGGCGCTCATCCTTCTCAACCCAGATGGAAGACTTAAACTCGTTTGCCTTCTGGATGAAGAAAGTTGCCGGTCTTGCATGGAGACCAACCTGATTCTGAACCAAAACGTCCTTCTTAACACACATTGCGATTCACTCTCCTGTAAGTAATACATTACATACTCTGAATGTCAAACATGATTCTAAAGCTCAAAATGCTTCAATATAAGTTATTATAGCATAATTTGTCCCCCCGTCAAGCGGGGTATCCCATTTTTGGATATATGCCCGTGGCATATCGCTATGAAACGATCCGTGTTTGTGCATTTTGCTCTGCTTGTTGAAAACATTTCGTAAAATCAGTTCGCCACAGAGGGTTAAACATTCCTAAAATCCGCTTATTTTCTGCCGAAAGCGCGCTTTTCTTCCGCAGTCAGTTCAGCTTTTTCAAAGAGGTCCGGGCGGGCTTTCTGCGTGACCTTCAAAGATTGTTCGCGCCGCCATTTTTTGATATTTTCGTGGTGGCCGTTTAAAAGCACCTGCGGCACCTCTCTGCCGCGCCAAGCAGAGGGACGGGTATACTGCGGATATTCCAAAAGCCCGTCATAATGGCTTTCTTCCTCAAAGCACACGTCTTCGGAAAGCACGCCGGGCAGCATGCGCGCCACGGCATCGGTGAGGATTACGGCGGGCAGCTCGCCGCCCGTCAGGACAAAATCGCCGATGGAGATTTCCTCCACGTCGTATTCCTCCAAAACGCGCTCATCCACACCCTCATAATGCCCGCAAAGCACGATGATATTCTCGTTTTTGGCGAGCTCCTTCACTTTTTCCTGGTCTAAGACCCGTCCGCGGGGGGACATATACACAATATGCGGGCGCACGGCGGTTTGTTCGATGATCTCGTCAAACGCCTTCGCTATGGGCTGCGCCATCAAAAGCATGCCCTTTCCGCCGCCGAACGTGCAATCGTCCACGCGCTTATGCACGCCCTCACCATGGTCGCGCAGCTGGTGACAGCACACCTGCAAATACCCGCGTGCGCGCGCACGGCCGATGATGCTCTCGTTCAAAATATTCTCGCACATTTCGGGGAAAAGTGTCACAATATCAATCCGCATCCGCTGCCTCCCCGACGTTTACGGGCACGGTCTCCGCGCCGTCGCCGAAAATACCCGGAATGGGCTTTACAAACAGCTTTCCGCTTTCAATGTCCGTCTTCGCGATCATGGCGTCCACGGCGGGGAACAGAAATTCCTCGCCCGCGCCGTTTACAATGCGGTACACGTTGTTCGCACCGGTCTCGAAAACGTCCTGCACCGTGCCGTATTCCGCGCCCGTTGCGTCATCGATGACATGAAGGCCGATGAGATCTTCCACGAAGTAGCGGTTTTTCGGCAGGCGCACGTCGTTTCGGTCAAGATATAGAATTTTGCCCCTGTACAGGTCGGCCTGTGTGGCGCTTTCCACGCCCTTTAAGCGCACCAGCAAAAGGCTTTTGTGTACGCGGGAAGATAGGAGCCCGGCATCCGTTTTGCCGCCGTCAAAATACAGGGTCTTCACTTTTTTCAGAAAATCGGCGGAATCGCACCACGGTTCCACGCGCATTTCGCCGCGTACGCCGTGCGTACCCACGATCCTTCCCGCTTCCAGAAATTGTTTTTTCATGTGTTTTCCTCGGCTCTGCCGCAGCGAAAGCCTTCCTCTCTTTTAATATAAAAAGGACGCACGAAGCCCGTGCGTCCCTCTTTCGATCAATCGATCTCAACAACGACCTTTTCGCTGCTGCGTGTTGCTGCGGCACGCATAACAACGCGAATCGCTTTCGCAATGCGGCCCTGCTTGCCGATTACTCTGCCCATGTCCTCTTCCGCAACGTGAAGATGATAGACGACGGAACCGTCTTCCTTGGGCTCATCGAGTGTAACGGAAACCTCTTCCGGCTTTTCAACAAGACCCTGCGCGATGATTTTCAGTAATTCCTGCATAAGATTGTTCCTTTCTCAAACGAGAAGACGGGCAATCAGATAACACCGTGCTTCTTGAACAGTGCCTTAACGGTATCGGTCGGCTGTGCGCCCTTTTCCATCCAAGCCTTTGCCTTTTCCGGATCAACCTTTACAACGCTCGGCTCTTCCATCGGGTTGTAGTAGCCGATTTCCTCAATGAAACGGCCGTCTCTCGGGTAACGGGAATCTGCAACAACGATGCGGTAGAAAGGAGCCTTCTTAGCACCCATTCTGCGAAGTCTGATCTTAACCATGGTAATTTCCTCCATATTATAAAAAATAAGTTTTATCTATTAACCAACGATTCGTCGGCAATATTTACAATTCAAATATACGTCTTGCGTCAGAAACAAATGAAGTTCGTTTCTTTATCGCATTTACATTGGGAAGCCGCCCATGCCACCCATATCCGGGCCGCCGAAACCGCCCATGCCGCCCATACGCGCCATCATTTTCTTGCCCTTTTTGCCGCCGAACTGCTTCATCAGCTTCTGCATCTGCTTGAGCTGGTTGCAAAGACGGTTGACGTCTTCCACCTTCATGCCGCAGCCTGCCGCGATGCGGCGCTTGCGGGAAGCCTGCAAAAGCTCCGGCTTTGCGCGTTCTTCGGGGGTCATGGAAAGGATGATCGCCGCATTGCGGTCCATAATGCGGTCGTCAATGTCCATTTCATCAAGCTTCGAGCTGTTGATGCCGGGCAATTTCGAGAGGATGCCCTTTAACGGGCCCATCTTCTTCACCTGCCGGAACTGCTCCAAGAGGTCGTTGAAGTCCATCTTGTTCTGCATCATGCGCTCTGCGGTGCGCGCCGCGGACTTTTCATCCATTTTCGCCTGTGCGTCTTCGATGAGGGACAGCACGTCGCCCATGCCGAGGATACGGCTCGCCATACGGTCGGGGTGGAAAACCTCGAGGTCGTCAATCTTTTCGCCCGTGCCGGCGAACTTGATGGGCTTGCCGGTGATGGCCTTAACGGAAAGCGCCGCACCGCCGCGGGTGTCGCCGTCCGTCTTGGTCAGGACCACGCCGCTGATGCCAACCTTTTCGTTAAAGGTCTTGGCAACGTTTACGGCTTCCTGACCGGACATGGCATCCACAACCAGCAGGGTCTCATCCACCTCAACAGCCTGCTTGATGCGCACCAGCTCGTCCATCAGCTGGTCGTCGATCTGCAAACGGCCTGCGGTATCAATGATAACGATATCATAGCCGTGGTCTTTGGCGTACTCAACTGCCTGCTTGGCAATCTTTTCCGGCTTTTCGGTGCCCATCTCATAGACGGGAACGCCTGCCTGCTCGCCTACAATGCGCAGCTGGTCAATTGCTGCGGGGCGGTAGATATCACAGGCTACCAGCAGTGGGCGGCGGCCCTGGGCTTTATAATAGCGGCCCAGCTTTGCCGCATGGGTGGTTTTACCGTTACCCTGCAGGCCGCACATCATCATAACGGTCTGGCCCTTATTTTTGATGTGCAGGGTCTGGGGTTCCTCGCCGCCCATCAGCTTGGTCAGTTCCTCGTTGACGATCTTGACAACCTGCTGGGCGGGGGTCAGGCTTTCCATCACTTCCTGGCCCATGGCGCGCTCCGAAACCTGCGCGCAGAAATCCTTTGCGACTTTGTAGTTGACGTCCGCTTCAAGCAGCGCCATGCGGACTTCCCGCATCGCAGCCTTGATATCCGCTTCACTCAGCTTGCCTTTGCCGCGCAGTTTTTTGAAAACGCCGTTCAGACGCTCGCTTAAAGATTCAAATGCCATCGGGCAGTTCCTCCTGCGTATCAAGGCGGTGAATAATGGTCAGCATCTCCTCGGTAGCCCGCTGAACGCGGGTATCCGGTTCAAACAACCCAGTATTGCACACGCGCACCTCGCTGACAAGCTCTTCCAGCCGGGCAAGATCTGCCCGAATGGCTTCGGTCCGGCGGGCAGTGCCCAACTTTTCCTCCATCTCCATCAGGGTCGCTTCGCCATGCTTGATGGCATCCCGTACTCCCTGGCGGGTTATGCCATAATTTTCGGCAATTTCGGCCAGCGAAAGGTCATCGTTATAATATTCTGTCAGAATATTGCGCTGTTTTTCCGTCAGGACCATGCCGTAATAATCCAGCAGGATGGAAAACCCAAGGTCCTTACCTGCTTTGGCTGCCACGGCTGTGCCCCCTTTGTGTTGTCTGTTCCTCTGACTGCTGTAAAGTGTTTTTCTTTACAGCTTTTGAATTATAACACTCTAAAGTCATACTGTCAAGGCCCAAAGGTGCGGTATCCGGCTGTTTTTTGCGTTTTTTTCAGCTTTTTGTGCCCGCCCAGCATTTTTGCCGTAAAAACTGCGGCAAAATATGTTTTTTTCATGTACAAAGCCGCGCCGGATATGCTATAATATGTTGTATATTGGGTGAAATTTACAGAACGGGGCGGATTTTACGGACTGCGTGTTCTCCCCTGCCTGATTTTTGCAAGGAGGTCTGCCAGGCTATGGCAATATTGCAGAGCTATTATCAGGACGTGTACCGTTCCCCGGTGGTGCGGCTTTCAGGGTATTCCGGGCGGCACGAACTTGCTTCCAGCATATTGGCATATCTGGATTTTGGCGGCGCTACCGGCACCTGCAAGGACGGCGTGGCCGAAACTATGCTGGCTTTTGCCACCGAGCGCGGCACATTGCAGCCCGGCATGCCGGTGGTGGAAGCCAGTTCCGGCAGTTTTGGCGCTGCCCTTGCGGTAAGCTGCGCCACCACAGGCCACCCCTGCATTCTGGTGGTGCCCAGCAGCCTGCCGCTTTCCCGCAGGCAGCATCTGCAAAACCTGGGGGCGCGCATTGTGGTATGCGGCAGCGGCGGCCGCCGTGCGCTGGAACAGGTTGCCAAGGACACCGCCGCCCGCTATAACGGTTACTTTACCAACTACTTTGCCAATGATGACAACCCCGAATACCACCGCCGCGTGACCGGCCCCCAGATTTTAAAAGCCGCCGGGGATGCGATTGATGCTGTGGTGATCGGCGTGGGCAGCGGCGGCACCATTACCGGCGTGGCGGAATACCTGAAAGCCTGGAACAGCATGATCCGCATTGTGGCCGTGGAGCCCAGCGAATGCGCCGCCATTTCCGGCGGGTTCATTGGCCACCACAGCATTGCCGGCATCGGGCCCGGTTTTGTGCCGGAAAACTATAACCCCTATGTAGTGGATACCGTGCTGACGGTCTCTTCGGCCGATGCCGAGCGCGCCGCACGGGAGGTGCTGTTCTATGACGGCATCCCCGCCTGTTCCAGCGCCGGCGCAACCCTGTGTGCTGCCACCCAGCTGATGGGCACCGGCAAGTGTAACCGCCCTCTGTGCATTTTTGCCGGACGCCGCACTTACGAATGATTCAAATAGACCAGGCCGCACGGCTGCCGCCATTAAAGAATGGCGCAGGCTGTGCGGCCTGTTTTGTTCTATGTACATTGTGAGAGGCTTTGTTGAAAGAGTGGGTCCTGATAAACCAAAAGAGCGCTGAACCTTAACGATTCAGCGCTCTTTTGGTTGGTGCGGAAGATGGGACTTGAACCCACACGTCATAGACACACGCACCTCAAACGTGCCTGTCTGCCGATTCCAGCACTTCCGCATAAGGCAATGCCTTGGCATTGCAAAAAGTATTTTAGCATACCCGCCGCAAAAAAGCAAGGGCTTTTTGGGCTTTTCTTCAAATTATTAACCACTGTGCCTTCTCGCGCGAAAATTGTTCGTTATACAGCATCTTTTACCCCATTTTCCCGCATTGCAGCAAAAAACTTCAATTTTTTTCAAAATAGGGCTTGCATTTTTGCTCAGGCTCTGATATACTAATCAAGCACTGTTAAGGCAGGCGCACAAATGAATATGGGAGCTTTCCCGAGTGGCCAATGGGGACAGACTGTAAATCTGCTGCTTAATGCTTCGGTGGTTCGAATCCACCAGCTCCCACCAAAAGAGATCCGCAACTGAGGTTGCGGGTCTTTTTTTGTGTTGGAACTGGTAGGGTTCGAACAGGTCGGCCACCCGAAGGCGGCAAGCAACAGTCCTGCGGACTGTTGCTTAGACCGCGGCTTGGCGAATCCACCAGCTCCCGCCAAAGTGTTGAACGATAAAACGTATGTTTTATCGTCTAGTCTTTTTATCTGACCGCACTTTTGACCGCATTTATTATAAAACCCATATCAAAGCGCCCCTCTGTTCCTATCACAGAGAGGCGCTTTTCTTCATTTCAATTTTATCAGGTTGCCTCCCGGCGGGCAAAGTAGGAGCCTACTGCGGTGATCTGCTTGGGCAGGTCAGGGCGGTAGAGGGGGGAATCCGGGTAAAAGCTGTTGATTACAACACCATTATCCCCTGCTCGCGCGGTGGAATGAATGTACTCTCCATTGCCAAGATAGAGCGCCACATGGCCGGGGAAATACACCAGATCTCCCACGCGCATATCCGAAACATGGGCCGGATGGATGGGGTAGCCCTCTTTCAGCTCGGAATCCCGCCAGATGGAAATACCACACAGCAGGTATGCCATGCTGCACAGGCCGGAGCAATCAATGCCCGCCGGGGTTTTGCCGCCCCAGCGGTAGGGCGTGCCAAGGTAGCGCTTGGCTGCCTGGGCAATGGCTGCACGCAGCTTTTCCTGGTCCTGCTCGCAGGGCTGGGTGTACAGCGGGGCCAGCGCGTCCGCACGCAGGTAACCGGTGCGGCCATCCGGCAGCGTTACGGCCTGCCAGCCGTCTTCCGGCTCCCCCTGCACGGCCACGCGGGCGCCCAAGGGCAGGCCAGCAGCCACGCAGGCCCCCTGCACACGGGGTTCCGCCAGCACATCAGCCCAGCGGGCTATGACCACCATCTGCGGCTGAACCAGCCATTCTTCCGCCTTGGGGCCAGTCAGCAAAGCATCCTGTGCTACCCAGCCGGTATAGCCGTAAAAGGTGCGTACCGGTACCATGTGCTGTTCGGCTTCGCCGGTAATTTCCACCGGCATGCCCAGCAAAAGCTCATCCACCAAACGAGATTGCTGCGGGTTCTGCGCCCAGAGGGCCGGGTTTGTGGTAAGCGGCGCTATGGCCACGTTGATTACTGCCTGCATTGTTATTTCCTCACTGTGTTATCTCAGTCCCAGTTTTCGCCCGCGCGGTGGCAGGCAACCATACGGCCATCCCATTCCCGCAGCTCCGGAACCTCGGTGCGGCAGCGCTCCGTTGCGTAAGGGCAGCGGGTATGGAAGCAGCAGCCGGACGGCAGGTTGACCGGACTGGGCACTTCGCCCATCAGCACACGGCGGTGCTGGTTGCGGCGGTGTGGATCCGCCTGCGGGATGGCATCCATCAAAAAGGCGGTATAGGGGTGCATGGGGTGGCTGTAGAGCTCTTCCTTGGTGGCAACCTCGCACACATGGCCCAGGAACATTACGCAGACGCGGTCCGCAATAAAGTTGATGACAGAAAGATCATGCCCGATGAAGAGATAGGTCAGGCCGTACTGCTTTTGCAGGTCCTTGAGCAGGTTCAACACCTGGCTCTGCACCGAAACATCCAATGCGGAGACCGGTTCATCGCAGACGATCAGGTCCGGCTGCAGCGCAATGGCGCGGGCAATGCCGATGCGCTGGCGCTGGCCGCCGCTGAACTGGTGCGGGTAACGGTTCAAAAACTCTGCCGGTACACCAACAGCCTGCATCAATTCCAGTACGCGGTGGGTGGTTTCGGCTTTGGTTTTGCATACATGATAGGTTTCCAGCGGTTCGGCAATGATATCCCGCACCTTCATGCGCGGGTCAAGGCTGGCATACGGGTCCTGGAAGACCATCTGCATCCGGCGGCGCAGGGGGGCAAATTCCTTATCCTTCATGGCGGTGATGTTCTGCCCCTCAAAGGTCACGCTGCCCCTGGTTGCGGGCAGCATGCGGATCAGGGTGCGTCCCAGGGTGCTTTTGCCGCAGCCGCTCTCCCCCACCAGGGCCAGCGTTTCGCCGCGGTACAGGGTCAGATCCACATTGGTCAGGGCATGGACGGCCTGGTCTTTTTTGCTGGTTTCAAAGTTTTTATAAATACCTTTTGCCTGCAAAAGAACTTCGTGTTTTACCTCGCTCATTGATGTTCCTCCTCACAGCGGAAGCAGCGCACCTGATGATCCGGTGCAACGGGATGCAGCTGCGCTTTTTCCGTGCGGCATTGGTCGGTGGCATATTCGCAGCGGTTGCTGAACGGGCAGCCCTGTGGCAGGTGCAGCAGGTTGGGCACCACACCGGGGATGGTGTGCAGCCGCTCGGCGTTCTGGCCAATGCGCGGGATGGAATCCAGCAGGCCCTTGGTATAGGGGTGCATGGTATGGTCAAACAGCTCAAAGGTTTCGGCCTGTTCCATGATCTTGCCTGCGTACATGACATACACATAGTCACAGATTTCCGCCACAACGCCCATGTTATGGGTGATGATCAGCACGCTCATGCCGGTTTCGTCCCGCAGCTCCTTCATCAGGCGCAGGATCTGGGCTTCAATTGTCACATCCAGTGCGGTGGTGGGCTCATCGGCAATCAGCAGCTTGGGCTTGCATACCATGGCCATGGCAATCATCACGCGCTGGCGCAGGCCGCCGGAAAGCTCGTGCGGGTAGCAGTCATAGCGCTTTTCCGCTTCGGGGATGCCAACACGCTGGAACATTTCCACCACGCGCTGCTTGGCTTCCGCCTTGCTCATAGTCGGGTTATGCACCAGCAAAGTTTCGCGCACCTGGCGGCCCACCTTGAGCACCGGGTTCAGGCTGGTCATCGGCTCCTGAAAGATCATCGAAATATCATTGCCGCAGATCTTGCGCAGCTCTTTATCCGAAAGTCTGGTCAGGTCCTGATCTTCAAACCGGATGCTGCCGCCCGCCACGCGGCCGGGGTATTTCAGCAGGCCCATAATGGATTTGGCGGTCATGCTTTTGCCGCAGCCGCTCTCCCCCACCAGGCCGATGATCTTGCCCTTGGGAATATCCAGGTCCAGGCCATCCACCGCCGGGGCCACGCCTTTTTCGGTAAAGAAATAGGAGTTCAGGCCGCGGATTTCCAGAACATTATTATTATTTTCCATCTTTTACTTCTCCCCCGCCGTTACTGGTTCTTCATGTAGGGGTCCAGCACATCGCGCAGACCGTCACCCAAAAAGTTGAACGCCAGCACCACGATCATAATGGCAATGCAGGGTGCCAAGGCCAGCCAGGGCTGGGTGAACAAAAACTGCTTGGACTGGTTGACCATCAGGCCCCAGGATGCTGCCGGGGGCTGTGCGCCGATGCCCAAAAAGCTCAGCGAGCTTTCAGACAGAATGGCAGAGGGAACATTCAGGGTAAACAGAACGATCAATGAGGGAATGCAGTTGGGCAGGATATGCTTGAGCATGATTTTGCCGTTGCTGACGCCGATCGAACGGGCAGCCTCAACATATTCGCTCTCCTTCAGGCTCAGGGTCTGGCTGCGCACCACGCGGGCCACACTGGCCCAGCTGGTGAGGGAAAGCGCGATAAACAGGTTGACGGTGGACTGGCCCAGGGTGTACATAACCACCATGGCCAGCAGCAGGGACGGGATGGACAGCATGATATCCGCCAGGCGCATGATGACATAATCCACCCAGCCGCCAAAGTAACCGGCCAGCAGGCCAAAGAAGATGCCCACCACCAGCGAGATGATGCTGGGCAGAATGCCGATGGTAAGCGAGAGGCGCGAACCATACAGAATACGGGAGAACACATCGCGGCCCAGTTCATCCGTGCCAAACCAGTGGGCAGCGCTGGGGCCCTGCAAACGGCTGATCAGGTCCTGCTCAGCCTCACCATAGGGGGCCAGAACGGGAGCAAAAATAGCTATCAGGATGACAACCAGAATCAGCACAGCCGAAAAGGCGGCCAGCTTGTTCTGGCGGCACATGCGCAGCAGCTGTTCTTTCAGGCCGTCCTCTTCGCCGATCTGGCTTTCCAGTTCCTGCGGCTGGGCATTTTTCAACATTTCGTCTGCCATGGCTTATGCCTCCTTTCTGATGCGCGGGTCCAGCACAGAATACAGCAGGTCCGCAATCAGATTGCCTGCAATGACCAGCACGGTGGTAAACAGCACGGTCCCCTGCAGCGGCATATCACGGTTCTGGATTGCTGTGGTGGCAAGGCGGCCGATGCCGGGAATGGCAAAAATGCTCTCGGTGATAACCGCGCCGGACAGCATGCCGGAAAACTGCAATGCCATCATGGTAATGACCGGCAGCATGGAGTTTTTGAGCGCATGGCCCAGAATGACCGCCTGCTTGCGCAGGCCTTTGGCACGGGCGGTATCAATATAATCCGCCTGCATCACTTCCAGCAGGCTGGAGCGCGTCATACGGGCAATGCTGCCTGCGCTGTTCCAGCCCAGGGCAATGGCGGGCAGAATCATGGAAAGGAAGGTACCATCCAGCGTAAGCGGGAATGCCTTGATTTTGAAGGCAAACAGGTATTGCAGAAGCAGCGCCACCATGAAAATAGGCATGGAAACGCCAGCCAGCGAAACGCCCATGAACAGGTGGTCCACAAGGCTGTTCTGCCTGATGGCTGCTATAATACCGGTGCCAAGGCCCAGCACCCAGGCGAACAGCGCCGCCAGCAGGGCCAGTTCCAGCGTGTAGGGGAACGCCTCTATGATCATATCGGTAACAGCGCGGTTATATTTATAACTGATGCCCAGGTCCCCATGGATCGCCCCGGCCAGATAGTCAAAGAACTGCACGATCACCGGCTTATCCAGCCCCATCACTTCAGTCAGGCGGTCAATGGTGGCCTGGTCCACATGTTCACCCAGCAGCATAGCCGCCGCATTGCCGGGAACAATGCGCAGCATGATGAAGATGAGCAGTACCACGCCGATCAGCACCGGAATGGTGCCCAAAATGCGCTTTATCACGCTTTTCACACGGAGTCACTCCCCTTTTGTCCCTCACAGCCGCTGTTTCCAAACTGCCAATCGGTTAAAACCATGCTCTGTGCAGGTGAATATCATTTTCCCCGCAGGCGTTGCTTCGGCACAGCGCTTTTATAAAAAGCGCTAAGGCAATACCGCATAATTCTAAGTGCCGATACGGCGAGCGAGGTGCGGC